>VFQS010001358.1_pt1 | contig 22780 bp, 23 predicted proteins | sample 3512361 | NCBI WGS metagenome assembly VFQS01 (sample SAMN10412375, study PRJNA504923) | tailings metagenome | isolation source: Relicate 1 Philex TSF3 active mining | place: Philippines
AGAAAAAAATTATATGAACACTATGCGGGTATGTTTCCAACCTTTGATATATTTCAACAAGTATTTTCTGATTTAACTGAAAATTATGGCATGATGGTTATAAATAATCGTGTACACAGTAAAAATATTACTGATAAAGTATTTTGGTATAGAGCGAAACCAGTACCAGCATTTAGTCTTGGATGTAATAAATTTAGAAGATTTCACGAACAAGCATATGATCCTGCATGGAATAAAAGATTGGAAATATTTAATCCCGAAAGCTTGTTTTCAAAGAAAAGAAATCAAGTGAGAGTTACTGTTGAAAAAGTTAATACAACAGGACCGTCTGGACATTGATCATAAAAAATTATCATTAAAGTGAAGTAAATTAAATTATTTATTAATTATAATTTTATTAATTATAATTAGAATAATAATATTGTGTTGTGTTGTGTTATATTTTATTGGGTTTTACTATTATATTATTTAAATATCGCCAATAACTTTAGGACCAGCTAATTGAGAAGTAATAGTACTGGAAGCTTTAACTTGATTACTTAAGTTTTCAATTTGAGTATCAAGATCAGCTTTCTTTTCTTCCATCTTTTTAATTTGGTTTTCGATTTCTGTAATATTCTTTTGAATACTTTCAGCTTCAGAACCGGTTGCTTTTTTAGCTTTCTTTTTAAGGTCTTTAATAGAATCATGTCTTGTTTGTAAATTGTCAAGAATATTTTGTCTAACCATTTCATTTTTGCGTTGTTCATGATATAATTTAGCTTTTTCTTGATTTTCAAGATAGCCTTTCATCATCTTATTAAGTTGATCATCTGCATATTCGGAGTCTTTAACTGCTTGTGAATCAGGGTTAGGATCAAAAGGTAACCATTTACCCATTTCACCAACGAAAACGTTAAATGCAGGATCAATAGCTTGTAAATTTTTACAGTGAGTACATGCTTCCTCGTATGTTTCAAAAACACCACGAATTTTAATACCAGATAAAGTTGTTTTGTTTTCTTTATCAGTTAAAAAAGATAAACATACATATTTTTGGCCTTGAGGTAAAATTGAATCTTCTGTTAAATAATCGACTTTTGACATTAATATAACTATTAAATTAATCTTTAAATAAATTTAATTTAATAATAATAATTTGATTTTTTTCATTTTACATATATTTTATCTGTTTTTTCTTCAGGATCATAATCTTGATAACCCATCCAAACTGATGGTTGTGAAAACATCTTTTTATAAGCTTTGCTCACTCTGTAATCATAAATATTTTGTTCTGGTTGTATTCTTCTTAATCCGGCTTGTTTGTTTAAAAGATATTTATCATAACTAACAAAACCATTTGATGAAGCTTTAGTAATATATACAGTCATTAATATTATTCCAGTAGCTAATATAACTAAAGATATATTGTGTAATATATGATTCATAATTAATTAAGTTGAGGTTTTATTTTAGTATTTAAATTATTTTTTGTTTACTTGAAGGAACTAATGTACAGTTTTGTAAACAAAACTCTAACTTTCATCTTATTTAAAAGATGATATGTACAACAATAAATATTTTATATTTATGTTTATGTTCTAGATCAGCTCTTATTTAAATGAGCTGATGTACAGGTTTGTAAACAAAACTCTAACTTTCATCTTATTTAAAAGAGCTGATATACTCCCATTTAAGGTGTTTACATATTTTTTCCCATAATTGATCATTTTCCATAATTTTATCAGAGTCTTTATGTAAAGGAAAGCAATCTAATAAATGGTCTAATTCTAATAATTCACAGAATTTATGAAGAACATAAGAATATGATAAAAAGTTTTTACGATCAGGATGTTTATACATTTCCCAAGGTTCTTGAATTTTAAAGAACATACTGATAAATAGTTTTTCCATATCGCGTGTAATTTTTGGTGGAGGTAAATTATTTAATTTATTAATAATATAAGCCACGTGCTCATAATAAATATTATAATCTAATTTCTTTAATATAGCTTTCATTTTCTTTTTATTTAGAGTTGATAAATCTGTAATTCTTCTTTTATTAAGTTCTTTTACAATATCAACAAAAACATTTTCTGGAATATCTGGACTTTGTTTGGCTTGAAATTGATTGAGCCATTCTCTAAAATGATTAACTTTTCTATAAGGAGAATAGTCTTTAATTTGTCTATCTTCATCTAAGATAATCATTTCACTGTCACCACAACATGGGCAAATATAAGCACTTTCGGTCATATCCAAAATTTTTTCTATTTTACATTCAATACAATATTTTATTCTATTTGAACCATCATCTTGATTAATTCTTATGCCATCAACTCTTTGACAATATTTTTCAAATAGATTAGCTTTATTAGCTGGTTTATTTTCATTTGGATTAGCAACAGTTTTTTCTTTTTTGGTACATAAAAATTCCAAAATATTTTTTGTTTCTTTTACTTGAACTTCTTTATTGTCTCTCATTTCATAGTAATCAGAAATAAGATCACCCGCATTATCATAATAATCCATTTCATCATAATTATTAGAAATAGATTTGAGTTGTAATTCTAAATTATCTTTTTTGTCTAATAAACTGGCTCTGTGTTTAATATCATCTAATGTGAAAGAATCTCTTCTTTCATCCATTTCATTAATTTCTAAATTAATGTTTTTAATTTGAGTAGCAATGTCAGTTTTATCATTTCGCATTTGAGAAAAATATTTAACCATCAATCTGTGCTTATTATCAAGGGTATTAGATTCTTTTATTGAGGTTTGTTTATTTTCTCTGTACTTTGAAGTTTTTTTGGTACTTGACATCCAAATTATTAATTGTATATAAAAAAATTACTTTAAATAAATTACTTGCATAAAAATTTTATTTATAAAAAATTTATAAAATTTACAAAAAATATATAGAAAATTTTGTTTTTGTTAAAAAATTGGAAAAAATATTTTAGAAAATTCAGGATTCAAAATATATAAATTCGTTTTTTAAGAAAAAAATTATTAAAAAAATTTTTCTATCCTTAGTTATATATATAAATGGGTGGTGGTTTAATGCAACTCGTCGCTTATGGCGCTTAACTCTTGGGTGCCAACAGTAGGTCGCTATTATAGTTCTAAATATACTATAATAGATAAATCGATGTAAATATTTAGATGATATTATTAATAATATCATTATATAACCTGCTAGTCATTCGTTTACCACCAAGTAACAATAATATGTTACTCCAACGAATGGCAAGAGTATCAAATTGCTGGGACTCCCTGAAGATTTAACTACTAAAATTAATTAGTAATAATTAATTGGCCAAGAATAAAACTTGGGTATAGTAAAAATGTTAAATATTGGGTAATCAGCAGCCAAACTGTTATAAGTTATAAACAGTGCAGTTCATCGACTAAATGTTACTCGGCTCTTTGAGCTTAAGATATAGTCAGCCTCTATAGGAAACTATAGAGAAAAAATGCAAGATGTTTACCTTTCCGGTAATCCACAAATTACTTTCTGATTTTACGATGACAAAAGAAGAGAGTTGAAAAGCACAGGTCCAATCAAAATGAGATAAGATTGGGTAAATACATTAGAGGACTCACGTAGAAATCCTCATGTGCTAGTCATTTGTTTCCACCCAAACAAATGGCAACATAATCAAATTGCGGGAACTTCCTTAGAGCTTATAATGCTAAGTTAAAATAGTAATATTTTAATGGCCAAGATAAAAAACTTGGGTATAGCAAAAATTTATAAGATTGGATAATCCGCAGCCAAAATCTAATTATAAATATTTAAAAAGAAATGTATTATTTTTAATAATATGGGATATATTTATTATATTAAAAACAAAATTAATAACAAATACTATATTGGACAAACAAAAAGAGATTACTTAAAAAGAATTAATGAACACTTTTCAAATTCAAGTTCTTCTAAAAGTTTGTCAGCTATACATTTAGCAATTAATAAATATGGTATTGAAACGTTTGAATATAATTATATTGAAAAAATTGATAATAACGATTTAGATGAAAAAGAAAAACATTATATAACTTTATATAATTCTTTGAGTCCAAATGGTTATAATATGCAAACAGGCGGTACATTAAATAAAATAATGTCCGATGTGTCAAAAAAGAAAATGTCTGATAGCAAAAAAGGAATTAATAATCCAAATTTTGGTAAACCTAGATCTGAAAATACTAAAAACAAAATTAGTATTAGTAAGACTAAAGAAAACCATCATTTTTATGGATTACACCTTAATGAAGATCATGTTAAAAAATTATCTTTTTCGCACAAAAAATATGATAAAGATCTACCAATGTATATAAGTTTTTATGCAGGTAATCCATCAAATTATCAATCTCCTGGTTACGTAGTATCAAATCATCCTACAATTAAAAATAAATTTTTTACATCAAAAAAGCTATCTCTTGAAGAAAAACTTGATTTGGCAATTAAATATTTAAACGAAAATTAGATTGCAGTTCAACGACTAAATGGTTATGGGTTCTTATTAATAAGAGCTTAAGATATAGTCTACTCTAATAGGAAACTATTAGCTTTATTTACTATTATGATGTATTCTAATGGTAATATAAAAAAAGTCTTCAAAGTCGTCTACAGACGTCACACAAACTTCTCCGTTGAACCTATTCAACAAACCTGGAACGGTGCTGCTGATTTCGGCCGTACTGTTACCTGCAACATCAACAGAAACGGTGATTTAATCACTAATATGTATGTTGCTGTTAAATTAAATGCTACTACTGATGCTAACACTTGGGGTTTCGTCAGACGTTTAGGTCATGCTATGATCGAATCATGCAAAATTGAAATCGGTGGTTCTAAAATCGATGAACATTATGGTGATTGGTTAAACATCTGGTACGAATTAACTCACAAAGTTGGCCAAGAACGTGGTTATGCTAAAATGATTGGTGATGTTGCTGATCTCACTGAAATCACTAATGAACAAATCAGACCTTACCAAATGTACATTCCTTTACAATTCTGGTTCAATCGTAACAACGGCTTAGCTTTACCTTTAATTGCTTTACAATACCACGATGTCCGTGTTACTCTTAAATTCCGTGAATTCTTAAACTGTGTCAACTATGTTGCTCCTGCTCCTTCTGGTGCTGGTTTAATGGCTGATTCTTATTTATTAATTGACTACGTATACTTAGATTCTGAAGAACGTAAACGTTTCGCTCAAGCTTCTCACGAATACTTAATCGAACAATTACAATTCACTGGTTCCGAATCTTTAACTGCTGTCACTTCTAAATACAGACTCAACTTTAACCATCCTTCTAAATACTTAATCTGGGCTCCTCACTTAGAACGTCACAACACTCGTAACTCTTGGATTGCTTGGGCTTCTGGTGCTTCATCTTGGGCTGATGCTAAAGATCGTTTCGCTAGAGTCTTATTCGTTGCTACCAGAAATGGTGTTACTGTTAATCCTGGTGCTTCCATTACTGTAACTGCTAACGCTACTGTTGGTGATTTATTCGAAGGTACTACTGCTGCTGGTGCTGCTGCTTTAGCTGGTTTATTAGCTAAAGTTGAAGTTAAAATGGTTGCTCAACCTGGCGGTGTAGGTAACACTGTTCCTATTGCTTCTGGTGCTGATTTATTAACCGAATTATTAAACAACACCTTAGTTGTTAGAAACAACTTAACTGCTGAAGATATCTCCAGAACTGTTGCACAATTAGCTGCTGCTGGTGCCAATGCTGCTGTCTTAGCTTTAGCTACTATCAATGCCGTTGATTACTTCAACTACGGTAACTTTGTTGATGGTTCTGATAACCCAGTTGTCAGTGCTAAATTACAATTAAACGGTCACGATAGATTCCAAGACAGAGATGGTTCATACTTCAACTATGTCCAACCTGCTCAACACTTCTCTAATACCCCTGCTGATGGTATCAACGTTTACTCTTTTGCTCTCAAAGCTGAAGATCACCAACCTACTGGTACCTGCAACTTCTCTCGTATCGACAATGCTACTTTACAAGTTAAATGCGGTTTATACAACAGTGAATCTTCTGGTTACACTGATGCTTTCTTAGGATCTGCTTCTGCTTCCTTAATGAACATCTACACTGTCAACTATAATGTTTTACGTGTTATGTCCGGTATGGCCGGCACTGCATACTCAAATTAAAAAAAATATTATTTTATCATCATATTTACATCGTATATATGTTAGAAATATATTATATAGTATATTTCCATCATAATTTTTACTAATAAAAAATGAAATTAAATTGATATCCATTTAAAAACATAGTATTTAATTATTCTAATGTCAGTCAGTTTTATTAAATCAGAAAATTATTGTTTGTTAAATAACAAAATAATTTTAGATGTCGAAGATGGTTTAACCATCAATAAACTTAAAAATTTAAATTCAAATAGTTTTACATTTGATTCAGAAAATGAAGTTTGGATTTATAATAATTATAAAAGCTCTATACCATTAATTAAATTATTGTATCCAGATGAAAAAATTAAATCAATAGATTTTAAAAATGAAGATGTTAATGATTATCGTAGAGATAATATATTATTAACATTAGATGAAAGGTTTATTAACAAATTTAATGTTCCAAATGGTGTCACTGTATTAAAAATAGGAGAACCATATAAAGTTTTAGAAGGAAAATTTGCAGGTCAATATAGAAACATGTATTGGAAAGTAAATGATAATGAAAATCAGACTTATTATTTAATACATATTAAAGATGATATTTATACAAAAATATCAAAAAGAGATATTGATAAAGCACTAAACTTTAATGGTATTAGACCTTCTTGGTACATTAATTCAAATGGTTACATTGGTACAACTATAAGAATTAATAATAATGTACATCGAATATATCTTCATCAATTAATTATGGATGTTCACGATGAAGACTTGACAAATTATGAAAAAACTGTCGATCATATTAATCAAGATAAATTAGATAATAGGCGTCAAAATTTAAGATTAGTTAATATGTCTGTTCAAAATTCTAATCGTGATAAAGCAGAAAGACGAGTAGATGCTTGCGAATTACCAAATGGTATTGAACAAAAAGATTTACCAAAATATGTAGTTTATAGAAAAGAATTTTTAGACAAAGAAAAAAATAAATCCAGAGAATATTTTTATATTTGTAACCATCCTAAGTTGGAAAAAAACTGGGAAACAACCAAATCTAACGAAATATCAATTAAAGAAAAACTAAGATTGGTTAAATTAAAATTACAAGAATTGGAAGGTAATATAACTGAAAAACAATATCAAAAAGAGACTGGTCAAGATAAACAAATAGATATGCCACCTTATATTAGACTTACTAATACCAGAAATAAAATGCATTTGATATTTGACAAAAGAGATAATGAAGATAGATTAGGATATACAATGGTTTTAAAATCAACCAATATTCAAAAAGAATTAGATAATTTTATAGAACAAGTAAATAAAAAATATCCAAAATTAGCTATGAGTAAATATAAAATTAAAAATATTGGTAAAATTAAAGAAAATGATGTTTCAAAAGAAGAAGATAAAAAATCAAACACTGATGTCAAGTTAAAATTACCAGTTAATTTCTCATTTTTTAAAGAAACAAATGGTGGTTATCAATTTGGATTTTCTAAAAGTATTGAAGGTGAAAAATTATGTGCCAAATCAAAAGTGAAATCAAATGATATTCAAACAGAGTTTAATAATTTTGTTGATATTGTAAATAATAAATTTCCTCAATTAAAAATTGATAAATTTCAAATACCTAATATTCCAGATGATTTTAAAATAATTAAACCAAATGAACAAGTAGAATCAGCTATTAATACTAACACTACCATTAATACTAATAAAACCAAGCCAAATATGCCAACAAACTTTTCAATAACTACTGTTAATTCAATTGATTATATTCAATTTTGTAAAAAAATAGATGATAAAAGATACATGTATAAAACCAAAATTAATTCTTATGATATTAAGTCGGAATTATTAAGATTTATTGATGAACTTAATGAAAAATATGATTTGGATCTTGATCCATCAGACTATCCAATAATTAATACAAATGATTGGAAAACTACCAATCAAATAATCCAACAAACAGATTCGGCTGTAAAACAATCTCAAAGAGAAAGAACCCGCAGATATCTTGAAAAGAAAAAGAAAGAACTTGGTGAAGACGAATTCCGGAAACAAAACGCAGAAAAAGCCAAAGTCTACCGTCAAAATAAAGAAATAGAAGTATAAATTAAACTGATATATCATCATCATTATTACTAACACTAGCACTAACACTAACATTTTCATTTATTTTCTTTAATGTTGAATTATTTGGAATATTATCTACTATTTCATTTGGACCAATTGTATCAACTGTATAAATAATTGGATCTGCAAAATAGATAAATTTTAATTGATATCCATTAAATTTCTTATAAATTGATTCAACAGATGTGTTCGCGCGGTTTTTATAATATTCCCATACTAATGGTTCAACAATACGATCTAATTTTGATTTTTTGATTTGATAAATTTTCTTAACTTGTTTTCCTGTTCTTGGGTCGGTAATATTTTTAATGAATGTTTCATTTTTAAGTTCTGGCATTAATATATATTACATTTATTTATTTAATTATAATAATTCAATATTTTTAATCATTACACTAATTAAAAAAATTGAAAGTTTAAACTTGTATTTATTATTATACTTAATCTAATGAATCAAACTACTTGTGTGGATGATAGAATTAATACCCAATACCTTACAACTTGTCAAGATGATTTTGAAAGTTTTGATATTGATCAATCTGATGAATCCATTTTTACTTCATCAGAAGGATCTGACAAATCAGAACCTTCAAACAATTCGCTGAATATTTCTTCAACTGAATCTGAAGAAAGTATTAATAAAGAAAATGAAAAACCCAACGAACCAATTGAAACAACATATGTACTATATGGTAAAATAATTAGACCAACTATTTTTAAAGAACAAATTTGGTGGATTGTTGATATTTATGATCCAAACGAAGTTAAAAAATTAAACAGACCTTGTACTATAGGAATATCAGCAATGTTTTTATATGAACCAGTTTCTGATCAAACAAATTATAAAAACTATAGATACTTTAAACCAGATCAAATTGTTAAAGTAAATATCACATATAATGATCGAGGTCATTGTTTGTATATGAAAAACATTATTGATATGTCTGAAAAGTTACATCTAGATTAATTAGATTTTGCAAGTTCTTGTTTATTTTATTAAAACTTTAAATAAAAAGTTTAATTGTCTCGATGATAAAAATAGGTGTCAAATAAAGTAGTGCATTTAAATTCATCATTGACATGGCTATACCCATAAACAATATTGGAAATGTTATTGCTTTTAATTCATATTTGAACATTAGTTTTTCATTGCTTAATGTATTATCATTTGACATAGACAAATTGTTAATATATAGAGCTAATTCTTTTATCACTATAAATGCTCCAAAAAAATATCCCATCATATTTCCTGCTGGACAAATCATACTTACTGGAACTTCAGAATGTGTTTTTGGGTGTGCTAAAAATGCATTTGTAAAAGTAACTCTAGGATCAGAATAATTAGTTTTTGATTTATAATAATTTAACATGTAAATTACATAAATTGCTTCAATAAAAGATAAAAATAAGAAAAAGCACATTAGCTTTCTAGTAAAAATATTGATAATTATTTTATTTATCAATTTTATTACTTATCTTTAATGGCTAAAAATACAAATGATGGATATCGTGTAGGAGCAGTAAAAGAGCGTACACAAGTATTTAATCCTAAAAATAGTACTTTTGTAAAACGAGATGCAAAAACAGGGCAATTCATGTCTGTGTCTAAAAACCAATATAAGGGTGTAAAATCAGAAAACAAATTAACTAAATAATTTGTACCCTAATACCAACAACTCCAAATTCAGATTCTATTTCTTTATTATAATATTGCATGTAAACTTGAACACCTTCATCTATATTTCTAATACCTGGAAGTACATTATCTATCCCATTGGATCTAATCATATCTTCAAATGTTTTATGTTCACTAATTCCAACAATTTTAACACAAAAACTTTCATTCAATTCCTTGTTAAAAAATTTAACAACTTGACCGATTTTCATTTGAGCAAAAGTATTTCTTTTAGGACGTCCTTCAACTGTTTTTTTCCCTTCTTTTATCAAATTATACCAAGGTAATGAAACATGAACATCCCAATCAGCTTGACAATCATTGGATCCACCTACTTGTTGGTTTTTTAATACTAAATACTTTTCTTTATACTTTAGGTATTTTTTATAAAATACATTTTTAAATTTAGTTTCTTCATATTCGTTATTTGACATATATTATTAATTTAGATAAAAAATGAAAAATGTATATTAAAATATTATATCTTACTTACCAATGGAAAATATGGAAAATATTGATAACACAGTATTTGTAAATAAAACAGCTACCAATACCGATTCTGAAACAGACTCAAATACTAGTACACCAAGTGAAGATTTTATGAGTTCGTTTTATCCAAATCCATCAAATGATCTTAAAAAGTTTTTAATTAAACCGGTATTGCCTAAACCATTTTTAGATTCAAATAACGATATTGAAGTTGACGATTGCTTTGAATTAAGTTTATTAAGATTTCTTCAATTAATTTTTGGATCTAATGGTGTTATTAATTTGACTAATTTAGGCAAGTTTATGGATTTAACAATTAAGGAATGCGAAGAATTATATGATTTCTTTTTAGATAATCCTGGTGTATTTGTTGATGCAAATTTTTACTATTCGGATGCCGGAATAAATTTAAGGAAAAAATGGCTAGAATTATTAAATGAAAGAAATTTTGAATATAAAAAAGCAAGCTCGATAATTAAACCAACTGTTAAAAACTTTATTAAATTCTTGGAAAATTTTATGCCAAAATTAAAAATTAATAATGAATTATCCAATAACTTTTTATTAGAAGAAGTTTATAGTCAAATAAATTTTAATTGGGAATCATTAGAATTGGTATATGGTGAACATCAAAAAATAGTTGGCACTACAATTCATCAAAGTTCAATTCAAAATATTGTAATTAATAAAACTCCAGTTTTTGTTTGGGAAATGACTATAATTAAGGAAATTATTGAAGATACTCCTGTAGAAATTTATTCAAATTCTGAATTAAGATATAGTTAATTATTTTAATAATATCTTAGTCTTAGTTGTTTGTTTATTTTTAGATTTTAGTCATATCCAATAATCAGGCCCATATGATATAAATAATTCACAGTCGGGCAAAATATCAATGATTGAGTAAATTAATGTTTTTTTTTCATTTAAATTTTTTTTAAATTCACAATTTGTGACAAGTTTATTATTAAATTTATCATAATAAGCTTCTGGCGTTAAGTCAATTTTTCTCTTTTTCTTTTTAATTATTTTCCTCTCTATATGTTCACAATCATTAATCATTCCCATATAACATCTTGGAAAATTTCGAGCATCAATATAATGGTTTGGTTCTAATTCTAATACATAAAAACCCCCAGGATTAAATGTATAAACATCTCCTAAATATTCATCAATATAAGATCCAGCTGGTATAAAGTCTTTGGTAAAAACTCCCATTCCAGCATTTGGAATTTGTGAGGTAGCTAAAAATAAGTTATAAACAGAATTATGAAAATATATTTCTCTATTTGCCATTATTATTAATTTAAAAGAAATTATATTAATTTTTTACACACTCGAACAATCTCCACTCTAGAGTGTATGATGAAATAATATTTGATTTAATTAAACTATCGCCAATTAATGTAAGCCCAGATCTAATTTGATCATTAACTCCTATATACACAGAGTTATTGGTCATCAATTCTTGGCCTTGAACTATTTCTTGGTTATAAGAAGTTATAAATGGTATACAAATAAATATTTTATCAGTTTCATATTGAAAAAACTGACTTGAATTTTCCCAAATTGAAATATGATAATTATATTGGGTATTAATTGTGTTAAAATTATTTACACACCTTTTAATTTGATCAAATTTTTCCAAGTCAAAATCAACATTAATTACAAATCCATAACCAAAAACAGAAGACGAATTATGTTTTGTATTAGTTTGTCCCATTAATAAAATAAATATTATTAAATTAAATAAATAATATTCAGTTTTTTGCTTTTTAAGAATCATGGTTTTAATCATTAATATTTATATCATCTTCATCTATGTTGTCGTTATCGTTCCTGTCATAAAACCAGTCATTGTTTTTAATACTTGAATTAATATTATTCATATTTCTTTTAAATTCTTTATCAGATTTATCAGTACAACAATAATCCCAATAAGCACTCCAATATCGACCTCTTTTAATCATTTTATTAGTTTTATTAACATTACTAATTACATAAGCGGTTAAATTATCAGAATCAGATTGTTTTGAATTTGTTTTAGATTTAGGTAAATATCCATAAACTCCTACTCTCATAACTGGTTCTCCAACATATTCAGTAGGTATTATTTTAAATTCATTTGTTATTAGACCAGAATCATTTCCATTATAAAATTCGGTTAAATTAATTATTTGTGTTTTAAATAGTGCATTTAGATAATATGGTTCTAACGTATAAGATTTTAAAAACACCCATTTTTTCGATTTAATTGATTTATAATATAGTTCAAATTTTGTTATATAACATGGACTAGTTTCTGATGCATCAAAAAATACCATAGGATCACAAGTTCCTGCTCTTTTAATTGGTAGGCCAATTGGTTTTGATCCAATTAATCCTAAATGAGTTACATAAACATTTGATACTGCTTTTGTTTCTAATTTTATAATAATAGGAGGGCCTCGCTCTTGTTTTAGACTAATTGGTATATTTGTTCTTATTGTGGAATATAAAAAATCATATACTTCTGTATCTGTTTTAAATTTATTTTTATCATACCATATATAATCACTATGCGAATGGTATTTATAATTTGGTGATTCGTGAATTAAATCACATGAAATATTACCTTTCAAATGTTTAATTGAAGATTTAGAAGGTATCTGAACAACATTTTCTAGCAATATAGGAAATGGAATTTCTAAAGGACACATTGGGGTTAAATTACCTGCTTCACCCATTCTATAAAGCCAATGGTATTCATACCTTTTATTAAAAAAATCAAAAGTATTTGGTTTTTTATTTGCTTGTCTTTCACGTTTTAAATAATCTCGATCAATATAATCCTGTAAATCACCTTTTGTTTCCACATAATATATTTTGTCTTTTGATTGAGTATTTTTATCATATTTAGTTTCAACTTTATAATTAGATTCTTCTAATATTTTCTCAACATTTTCAAATAATAATTTATCGTTTAATGGTATTTGATTATGTGGTTTTGTATATAATGTTTTTGCCAATTCGGGTTTAGCTTCAAATAATTGAGTTTCTAGCTCTGATACTTTATCTGGATTACAAAATTCAATACAAGTATTACCATATTTATCCGGATGACTCCATTTTCTAGTACTAAAATTATGCATTACGGACTTGCCATTGTACACGTCCCTCCCACAATCACGCCTCGATTCCTTAAGTTTCAAATCCATTTATTTAAATGGATAACATTCCTTTATATATTTAATTAAAAAAAATGAATTATAAATATACTTGCTATAATTGAATTATTATAATGAATCCTGAAGAAACTATAAATAATGAATCTAACTTAAAATCCCATTCTGAATTAGGAAATCAATTAAAATTATTCTTTTTTGATGAAAAATCAGCCGGATCTGCTTTTTTCTTACCACATGGCACTATTTTGTATAACAATTTAGTTAACTATTTTAGATCTGAATATTATGATCGAGGCTATAAAGAAGTTTTAACTCCAAATATTTTTGATAAAGCATTGTGGGAGACTTCTGGGCATTGGTCAAAATATAAAGAAAATATGTTTATTATTGAAAAACATCATCCAGATGATTCACATCAGTTTAGTCTTAAACCAATGAATTGCCCGAGTCACTGTATGATGTTTAAGCATATGTGCTTATCTTAGAAAGAAGTACCTTTGAGGCTTGCTGATTTTGGTGTTTTGCATCGAAATGAATTTCATGGAGCATTAAGAGGTTTAACTCGAGTACGTAAGTTTTGTCAAGATGATGCACATATTTTTTGTCGAATGGATCAAATTGAAAAAGAAATATCAGATGTGATTGATTTCATTAAATGCATTTATACCAAATTTAACTTTAAATTTTCGGTTGGTTTATCAACTAGGCCGGAACAATATATCGGATCATTAGATAATTGGAATAAGGCAGAAGAAATTTTAAATAGGTTAATTAAAACTTTTGACGAACACCATGTGAATGAAGGAGATGGTGCATTCTATGGTCCAAAATTAGATTTTACTGTTACTGATACTTTAGGAAGAAAACATCAATTAGGAACTATTCAATTAGATTTCAATCTACCAGAACGTTTTGATTTGACTTTTCAAACTGATAATCAAGATTACGTACGTCCGGTGATTATCCATCGTGCAATTTTAGGATCAGTTGAAAGATTTATTGCATTATTACTGGAAAATGGTCAAGGAGATATTCCATTTTTTGTAAGTCCTCGTCAAATTATGATTATTCCAGTTTCAGTTAAACCTGATTTAATTGAATACTGTAATCAAATTAAAAAAGAATTTTTATCAAATAACGTTAAATATACTGAAATTGATGATTCATCAGATACTTTACAAAAGAAAATTGCAAATAGTGAAGTATTACACTGGAATTATATTATAGTGATAGGTAAAAAAGAATTATCAAATAATACCATAAATGTTAGGGGATTAGGTGAATTGTCAGTTAAAGATTTTATAAATAAATTAGTTTAATTTTTTAAATATTAGTTTTTTATTATTTTCTACATTAGTTTATAATATGGGAAGCGTTGTTGCTAAATTAGATTCCAATGATAAAATTTTAAGTATTAAATCCGATGGTAAAAAATTATCAAAAGATGATATTGAGAAAATTAAAAACTTTTATAATAAACATGGTGTAATTAAAGTTCGTGTTGATATGGATCAAATGGATTTATTTATTGAAAATTATATGAAAAAATTATCTAAAACTAGTACTAAATTAGAAGTTGCTGTAAAACAAAACATGAGAATGAGTATGGGATTAGGATTAATGTTAATTTCAAATAATGGATTTATTATGATTGTTGATAATGAAAAAACAAAATCAGTCGAAGGTTTTGATGAAATAGAAGCTTTTGCCGAAGTTAATGAAGATCAATCTGATGAAGAAAGTGTAGATACTTTTGTTAGAAGAAGACCTAAGGAACAAGAATTTGACATATCACAATATAGAAGACCAAGATCCGAATCAGAATCTGAAACTAAAAATAAAATTAAGGCTGAAATAAAAGCTAGTATGGAAGAAAGAAAAGTTGTCAAACCTGAAAGTGAACAAGAAATGAAAATTGGAAAAATAAGACAAGAAGTAAAACCTGAAATAAAGGTTGAAATGGCTCCAAAAATGGAAGCTCCTAAAGTTCCTTTTGTTGATGTAATAATTCCAAAAATTTTAATGACATCTGAAAGAATAGAATTTATAAATTTTATTTCAAGACTTTTTGCTGAAGATACAAAAACAAAGATTGTTTATAGTTCATTTAAACAAATATTAGAAGGAATAATGGTTGGATCAAATCCTGAAATTAAAGTAGCCAATATAATAGGATTAAGTATGAGAGTTGCTGTTATGGCTGGTATTGCTTCTGAAGCTAAAAAATTAGGTCCTAACAACTTTACTCAAGAAGACATGATTAATTTTACAACCCAGGTAGTTGCTGATTTTATGACTGATTTTCCAGCTGACAAATGTTCATTTTACAGCGACAGATTAAATTTTATTAAATTTACTCCAAATGTTTGCAATGTTAAAACAACAAAACAAGAAATTAAACAAGAAGCTTGTGCTAAATGTCCAGAATGTAAAGAAACCAAATGTAATTGTCCTGAAGTTAAATGTCCAGACATTAAATGTCCAGATGTTAAATGTCCACCTGTTGTTTTACCAGAAATGAAATGCCCTAAAATGGTTTTACCTGAAATGAGATGTCCACCTGTAGTATTACCTGAAATGAGATGTCCTCCAGTTGTCATACCTGAAATTAAATCACCAAACATAAATATTCCAGAAATAAAATGTCCTAAAGTAACAATTCCTGAAATGAAATGTCCAAATGTAACTGTAACAGAACATTCTAGCATGTGGAAAGTATCTACAATCATTTTTGTTTTATTAGTAATTGGATTAATTATATTAATGACAATGAACAAAGATGGATCAAATAATATATCATTAGGAAAAATTGGTAATTTAACAAAATTAAAATAAAATAAAATTTAATTATTTTTTAGTATAATTGACATTATATATTTTCTAGCTTTATAATAATATAAAATGTCAAAATCAAATATTAATTTAGAACAAAATGGTAGATTATTTCCATCTTGGGTAATGAAAAATTTTAAGGACTATATATTACCTGAAATTTTGAGAAAGGAAGGTGAAGATCCTTGTAATGAAAAGAGAGCAGAAGGATTAACTTTATATCAACAATTTGTTGGTCAATTTTTAAATTATCAATCTCCATTCAAGGATATGCTTGTTTATCATGGTGTTGGTGCTGGTAAAACAAACACAACTATTAATGTTTACAATATATTATATAATTACACACCAAAATGGAATGTGTTTTTATTAATTCCTGCATCACTTCACGATGATCCTTGGTTAAAAGATATTAGTAGATGGATGAGTAAAGATAACTATGAACAAAGATTTGCAAATATTATTTTTATTCACTATGATTCGCCATTTGCAGATAGAGATTTTTTAGAAAAGGTTAAGAAAGCAGATGCCAGTAAAACATCTTTATTTGTAATTGAAGAAGCTCATAGATTTATCAATAATGTATATAATAATGTTTCATCAAAGAAAGGTAAACGTGCTCAGGTTATTTATGACTATATTCAACAAGAAAAGAAAGAAAATTCAAATACCAGAGTGATGTTATTATCAGCAACTCCAGCTGTAAATAACCCATTTGAGTTTGCACTAATTTTTAATTTATTAAGACCAGGTAGTTTTCCAACAAGTGAAGCTATATTTGAACAATTATTTATTAGTTCATCTAACTTTGCATCATTAAATGAAAATACAAAAAACATGTTTCAACGTAGAGTTTTAGGTTTGGTATCATATTATATTGGTGCAACTCCTGATAAATTTGCAACTAAAACAGTTCACTATGTTAATATTCCGATGGAATCATATCAAGAAGAAGTTTATAATTATTTTGAAGAAATTGAAGAACAAAAAGAAAAAATGAGACTTAGAATGAGTAGGGGTAAGGTAGGAGATTCAATGTCAACATATGCATCTTATACTAGACAAGCTTGTAATTTTGTATTTCCTAGTATTTCTGAAAAAGTTAATGGTGAAAAACGTCCAAGACCTGGCGCATTTAGAATTAAAGAATCAGATGCTGTAGTGTTAGAAGAAGGTAAAGATGTTGAAAAGAAAAATGAATTAGTCAAGTCAAAAGCCGAAATATTAGAATATTTAAAAGCAATTAGAATTTATGTTAATTCATTTATTGATTATTTAAAAGAAATTTTAAGAGTTGATAAGGAATCAGGTCATACTATTAGCGATGACGTTAAAAACTTTCATACTAAATATGACGGTAGTTTTACTAATTTTTTCCAAATGGAAAAGAAAAAGAGCAAATTATTTGAAGCCATGTATTCTTCAAGTCCTAAATTTGTTAGAATAATTTTTAATATATTAAAAACCAAAGGTACTGTTATGCTTTATTCTAACTATGTGGAAATGGAAGGGTTACAATTATTTAAAGTTTATCTAAGCTTTTTTGGATTTGGTGATATAGATCAAGACTCTGAATTTGATAAAACAAAATTAGATCCTAATAAAAAATTATCAAAAGACGGATTAAGATATTGTGAATTTCACGGTGGTATTGAAAAAGATGTTAGAAAAATAAATAAAGAAATTTTCAATAAAAGTGAAAATAAATATGGAAAATATTGTAAAATAATTATGATTTCTCCAGCAGGTGCAGAAGGTATTAACTTAAATAATGTAAGACAAGTTCATATTATGGAACCATACTGGAATGAAGTGCGTATTGAACAAGTTATTGGTCGCGCATTACGTTTTTGTCAACATAAAGATTTACCTCAAGAAGAACGTAAAGTTGATGTGTTTAGATATAAAATGGTTCGTAAAAATGGTAAAGAAACAACTGACGAAAAAATGGAATCTATTTCTAGAAAGAAAAATAACTTACTATTATCATTTATCGAAGCTGTAAAAGAAGCAGCTGTAGATTGTGAATTGTTTAAAGCCCATAATATGATGGGTTCTAAATATAAATGCTTTCAATTTAATGAAGATTCTTTGTTTGAAAAACCTGTAGGACCAGCATTTCAAAATAAATTAGAATATGATCAAAAAATTGATAATGGGTCTAATGCTAAAGATTCATCAAGAATTAAAATTAAAGTACGTAAAATAAAGGCTGTACAAAAAGTTGATGATACATCATACTCCAAAGAGGGAAATTATTGGTTTTATGAAGATTCTGGTGTAGTATATGATTATGATCTTAATTTTCCTGTTGGCAAAATTGAAAAGGACGAAAGCGGTAATTATGTCATGTTAGAAAATGATATATATGTAATTGGTGATGTGATTGAAATTCCAAAAACACAATTATATAATTAAAAAGTTTTATAAAATAATAATTTGTATTAATAATTATTTAATAAAATAAAATTTATTTCTTTTGATTTGCTTTAATAAATTCGCGTACTTTTTCACCATAAGCTTTTTTATCTTTATTATACAATTCAGCTGCAGCTCTATTGGCTGGAGATGCTGGATTGGGATCCATTAATAGTGACATAATTGAAACTAAAATAGTTCTAACATTTTGTGCTGGAGTCCATTCGTGTGATTGTAAGATGTCAACACAAATTTTACCATCGCTATATATATTTGGATGAAACATAGGAGTGAGAAATTTAACAGACGGGGCGCATTTTGGATAATCATTATCAAATTTAATTAACATTTCAAATTCACCTTCTTCGTATGGAGTATCTGGTGGTCCTCTAATTCTAGCATTCCAAATCATGATGTCAGAAGGAGTATCAATTACAATACCTTCTAATTTATCTGCCTCCTCTTTAAGTTTAGCAAGTTCTTTTGTTAGACGTTTAACTGCAATGCTCATTAATCAATATAAATTAATAATATAAAATATATTAATCAATTTTTTTATATTTAAATAAGTCAATTATCGTTAAAACAGACCTATTTAAAATTGTCTAATAGAGTTTAATCCAGCTAAATTTTTGAGATTAAATGAATTTAGTTGGTTATTGTTACCCATAGGGTTATTTAGCATACCCATTAATTGGTTACCCATAGGATTTACAAATTGACTTGCAGGGTTTTGATCTGTAAGATTTTGTTCAGTGCCCATAAAATTACCACCATATGAACCTACATTAGATAATTTTGATAAATTAGCAATTGATCCCATATTATTAGCCATTTGCATAGGAGTCATTAAAGTATTTGCTTCAATATTCATAGAAGCATTATTAATTGGTGCTAAAGTATTAACCATTAAAGGATCAATGTCTTCCATTTTAGGTTGTGCACCCATCATGTTCATACCCATACCAGGCATAGCCATTTGGTTCATGTTCATACCAGGCATAGCCATTTGGTTCATATTCATATTCATACCAGGCATAGCCATTTGATTCATATTTGCCATCATCATTTGATTAGTACCAGTTGGTTGGGTTTGTTTAGTATCAGTTTCTAATATTCTCATCATTTCTTCAGTGGTATTGCCTTCTGATGATTCTGATCCAGTATTAGAATTTACAAAACTTGATTTGTTTTCTCCAATTATTCTGTGACCAGTAAAACTATAATTTTTTTTAGAAGATCTATTCTTATTTTCAGTTTGTTTGCCCATTATATAATCTTATTAAGAAATTTTTTATATAATTATTAAATTTTTATAGTAAATTATTTTTTATTTTTATTTTTCTTAATTTCTTCTTCTATTTTATTTAATTGAGTTGATAATGTTTCATTAATTTTTAATAATTTTTTATATTCAGTTTCAAGATCTTTATATTTATCAAGTTTTTTTGATAAAACCTTAATTTCTTTTTTTAAACTTTCAGTATCTTCTTGAGCATGTGACTGTTCTTCTGTCATTATTTCTTTTTTTAACTCTTTTTTTAATTCTTCCTTATATTCATTTTCAGTCATTTTTTGGTAAAATATTGTTGTTGGAATTTGTACAGACCAAGATAAAGTTCCATTTCCTAAAACCACAAATCTTCCTTCAGGATCAACTTTATTTAATGTGCCACCTAATCTAAATTGTTTTTCTTTTGTTTTAGGGTCAATAGTAAAATATCTAATATGAGTTCCAATAGATACTGATTTAATATCAGAAACTTTTTTATATTCTTTTAATTTTTCCTTAACGTCTTGATTACTTAATGTATCTTGATAAGTTTTTTCAGGTCTTTCATATTTTTTATCACGAGTTAATCTTTTTGTAACTTTGTTATCCATTTATTATAATAAACAAGAAAAATCTTTATATAATATGATTAAAAATCAAATTTAATAAAAATATTTATATAAAGAGATTTTTTATTATTTAATAAATGAATCAAGAATTATGTTGGAATACAAATTATGGATTTAAATTTGACAATAATTATAAATTAGAGTCGGTTGCGTCAAATAGAATAAATGATTTTATAAATAAATTAAGTAATAAAATAGATGAAAAGAATGTTGAAAATAAAATAAATCAAATTGAAAAAGATTACCAAGACAAACTTAAAGATGTAGAAAGTCTTTGTAAAAATCAAGATTCCGTAGAAGAACTTAAGCAAAAGAACAGTTTAGTTATTTTACAAAGAGAACTTGAAATAATTAAATTGCTTACAAAATACACATTACAAAATAAAAATCTTGATTATGTTTTCTTTTTAAATTGTCTCAATATATTATTAGGATTAAGCGAAACTTTACGCGTAAGAATAGGACAAAAAGAAATTAATCACGAAAAACAGATTGAACAAAAACAAGAAAATAAAGATGAATTAACAATTTCTAGATGCTCTTATAAATTTTGTTCTTACCAAGATAATTGTTCATATAACTACAATACTAAAACTAAAAGTTTATGTTATCAAGATCATTACGTGCATAATATGGTTTCAGCTGATTTAAAAATTTTAATTAATTACATTAAAGCCAAAAATGAGAAAAACAATTTGGTTTTACATAATAAAGAAATTTTAAAGACAATTAATACATTAAGTTTTGTAATTGGTCATATGGAACTAGAATTAAGAACAAAATGTTTATACATTCCTGAAACAGAATGGGAAACATGTCATGTTGTAAAAAATAAATAAACATCATAATTAATATTATAATAAAATTATTATAATATTAAACTATATAAGCTTAGAAATAATAATCATCTTAATCTTGGTGGAACGATTTACGATTTCATCTTAATCTTGGTGGAACGATTTACGATTTCATCTTAATCTTGGTGGTAAATATTCAATCTTAAGAATTTTAAACACATCATATTCGGATTCAACTTTTAATCTTGTACCATCTTCTTGCGTTAATCCATATTCTGATAATTTTAATTTCATTGTTTTGGCTATTTTTCTCATTTTAAGATTAAGTTCAGCAGAACCTGTAAAATATAACATTGCTGATGGGTATACATCATGAGCCACATATCTCACATCTATTCTTCTAAATGGATTATCTTTATATTTAGCAAAACCCATGTATTTAGTTTCGTAATTTTTATCAGTAATATCATCAACTAAGAGTGGTTGATTATCATTAGATTTAATAGGTTTTTTAAGTCTTTTGATAAGTCTTTCTAAATGATTAATATCATCTGAATCATCCATTTTAGTTCCTAATTTACTAACTAATACATCAATATCTCCACTTGTTGGTTTTTCTCTTCTATAAGATCCACAAATTTCAAAAATATATTTGTTTGAATCCTCAAGTTCATAATGTTTATTCATTTTATCAATAACTTTAGAAATAATTTTATGAACTTTTTCAATTTCTTCTCTTGGAATATTTCCAAGAAATTTTCCATAATATTTAACACCTAATAATATTTTTTCATTTACTTCAATTTCCTTAGATGAAATTTTCTTTTTCAATTGATCAACAGATTTTATTCCCTGTTTAATAAATTCAATAGCAGTTGCTCTACCAACACCAACAATTGATTCTAATTCTTCAATAGCTTTTTTATCTTCATTACCAGTATCTTTAAAGTTTTTTAATTCTTCTAATTTACCTTTAGTTAAAATTTCAATAATTCTATCAACAGTACCTTTACCAATACCAGGTAGTTCTGCAAATTCTGCTAAATTATCAATTGAAAGCTTTTTAGGATATTTTTTTATTGTAGCAAGAGCATTTTTAATTTGTTTAAGCCTAAAACTATTAGCGATTGCTTCTTTTTGATTTTTCTTTTCTTTTGCTTGATCAATTTCAAGTTGAACAAAACTAACTAATTTTTCAAACTCACTGACAAT
>VFQS010001359.1_pt1 | contig 22715 bp, 29 predicted proteins | sample 3512361 | NCBI WGS metagenome assembly VFQS01 (sample SAMN10412375, study PRJNA504923) | tailings metagenome | isolation source: Relicate 1 Philex TSF3 active mining | place: Philippines
GCATCCGCGACCTCGACTACTACCTGCGCTACGCCACCTACGCCATGCTGGCTGGTGACACCTCGATCCTCGACGAGCGCGTGCTGAACGGTCTCAAGGAGACCTACAACTCCCTGGGCGTGCCCATCGGTGCCACCGTGCAGTCGATCCAGGCCATGAAGGAAGTCACCGCCTCCCTGGTGGGCCCCGATGCCGGCCGTGAAATGGGCGTGTATTTCGACTACATCAGCTCTGGCCTGGGTAACTGATCCCTGCCTTCGGCCCACTTCGAGGATCCCCCATGCGCCTGTTCAAAGTCACAGCCTGCATCCCCTGCCCTGAGAAAGCCCGTTCCCAGCGCGAGCTGCAGAACACTTTTTTCACCAAGTGGGTGCCCTACGAAAGCTGGTTCGCTGAGCAACAGCGGATCATGAAGCAAGGCGGCAAGATCCTGAAGGTTGAACTGGTCTCCGGTCGCCGTCAGGTGAACGTGGGCAACTGAGCTTCAGAGCTATTCCAACCGATTCGCGTCGTTCAAAAGCCCGGCATTGCCGGGCTTTTTTATTGCGTTCGTGTTGGCAAGGCCACCGCAAATACGGGATAGTCGGAACCTCAGTTCCGCTCAGCATTGGCCCGTTCCGGCAACCCATCGGCTTTGCTGCCGGTTCCCCTACGGCATTGGCCCGCCGAAGCGCGCCTGCTGCTGGGCATGCTGGCCCTGTGGAGTGTGCTTGGCCTGGTGGTGCTCGGCTCCGCCAGCTGGTGGGTGGCGGCCCGCGAAATGGGCGATCCCACTTACTACCTCAAGCGCCAGGCCATCTGGATGGTGGCCAGCTGGGGCCTCCTCTATCTGGGGGTGAAAATCAACCTGCGCCGATGGCTGCGTATGGCCGGGCCAGCCCTGCTGGTGGGCATGGTGCTCGTGGCCCTCACCCTGGTGATCGGCAGCACAGTGAACGGAGCCAGCCGTTGGCTGGTGATCGGGCCGATTCAGATCCAGCCCACCGAGTTGATCAAACCCTTTATGGTGCTGCAGGGCGCTGCTCTCTTCTCCCACTGGAGCCGCATCGCACCCGATCAGAAGCTCACCTGGCTTGGGGTGTTCGCCGTCACCCTCGGACTGATCCTCAAGCAGCCCAACCTGAGCACGGCGGCCCTCTGCGGGATCCTGCTCTGGCTGATGGCGCTGGCATCGGGCCTACCGCTCTGGGCCATGCTCGGCAGCGCGGGGGTCGGCCTCAGCGTGGCGATCGGGAGCATCTCGATCAACGAGTACCAACGCATCCGCGTGACCTCCTTCCTCAACCCCTGGAAGGATGCCCAGGGCGATGGCTATCAGCTGGTGCAGAGCTTGCTGGCCATCGGCTCCGGCGGCGTGTGGGGGGAAGGCTTCGGGCTTTCCACGCAGAAGCTGCAATACCTGCCGATCCAGAGCACCGATTTCATCTTTGCCGTGTTCGCCGAGGAATTCGGCTACGTGGGCTCGGTGCTGCTGCTCCTGTTCCTGTTGCTGTTCGGCTTTGTGGGGCTGCGCGTGGCGCTCAGCTGCCGCAGCAACCAACAACGCCTCGTGGCCATCGGCTGCACCAGCCTGCTGGTGGGGCAATCGATCCTCAACATCGCCGTGGCAAGCGGCGCCATGCCCACCACTGGCCTGCCGCTGCCGATGATCAGCTACGGCGGCAACTCACTGCTCTCCAGCCTGCTCACCGCCGGACTGCTGCTGCGCTGCGCCCTGGAAGGTGCCGGACTCGAGCCCGGTCGGCCCCGCCGCCGCGAAGAGCGCCAGCGGGAAGGCTCAGAGCGCGGAACCCTCTCGATAGGCTGACCCCTCTGCCGACTCAAGAACCGCGATGGTGGCTCCGGCCCTGGCCGACTGGGCCCGCAGCGGAGAGCAGCTGCTCAGCACTTCCCTGGCCCATCCCGGTGCCCTGACGCTGCTGCTGGTCTTCACCGGTGGTCTGCTCACCAGCCTCGGCCCCTGCTCCCTGTCGCTGCTACCAATCACCCTGGCCTACCTGGCCGGTTTTGACGATCAACAGGAGCGCCCCTGGCAGCGCAGCCTCAGCTTCTGCGGCGGCATCGTGGCATCGCTGGTGCTGCTCGGGCTGGCCAGTGGTGCCCTGGGGCGCATTTACGGGCAGGTGCCTGGCCTGGTGCCCACCCTGGTGGCCATCCTGGCCGTGCTCATGGGCCTCAATCTGCTCGGTCTGCTGCCTCTGCAGTTGCCGAGTGGGCCCGACCCCGATCAATGGCGTCAGCGGGTGCCCAAGGCCCTGGCACCACTGGCGGCTGGCCTGGCCTTCGGGCTGGCTGCTTCTCCCTGCACCACGCCGGTGTTGGCCGTGTTGCTGGCCTGGATTGCCCAGGCCGGCGATCCGCTGGCGGGCGTGGTGCTGCTCACCGCGTTCGCCGCCGGCCAGGTGATGCCATTGCTGCTCGCAGGCACGGCCGCCGCCTGGGTGCCGCGGCTGTTGGCCCTGCGTGCCCTGGGCCAGTGGGTTCCCCCCATCAGCGGCGTTGTGCTGCTGGCCACAGGCACACTCACCCTTCTGGCCCGCTGGGGCTGAGATCTCTTCGCATTGTTGATGAAACGCCTGATCGCCTGGATCTCCGACCTGCGCCTGGCCATCGGGCTGTTGATCCTGATCGCCATCGCCAGCGGCCTGGGCACGCTGGTGCCGCAGCAGGAGAGCACGGAGCTCTATCACCGCGTCTACGACGCCCAGCCTTGGCTGGGGCTGCTCAATGGCGATGCGATCTTGCGCCTGCAGCTCGATCACGTGTATTCGAGCAACTGGTTTCTGGCCCTACTGGCCTGGCTGGGGCTGTCGCTGATCCTGTGCAGCTGGCGCCGCCAGTGGCCGGCCCTGCAGGCCGCCCTGCGCTGGATCGACTACAGCAACCCGCGTCAGTTGAGCAAGCTCACCCTGGCGGAAACCCTCAACAGCCCCAACGCCGAAACCCAACTGGACCAACTGCAGGCGCTGCTGCAACAGCGCGGCTGGCAGGTGCAACCCCACCCCCATCGTCTGGCGGCACGGCGTGGTGTGAGCGGCCGGGTGGGCCCTTTGCTGGTGCACGCCGGCCTGGTGGTGCTGATGGTGGGAGCAGCCTGGGGTGCCCTGGCCGGTCAGCGGCTCGAGCGCTTCCTCGCCCCCGGCAATGAGCTGGAGCTGCTCAACCGCCGCGGAGAAACCCAGCTCACTGTGACGCTCGAGGGCTTCGGCATCGAACGCGACCCGGCCGGCCGGCCCGAACAGTTCCGCTCCCAGCTGCGTCTGCAGCCCGGTGATCCCGCTGCAGCGGAGCCGCTGAGCGCCACCAACCGCGAAATCAGCGTGAACCATCCCCTGCGCTTCCAGGGGATGACGGTGTACCAGGCCGACTGGGCCCTGGCCGCCATTCAGGTGCAGCTGGGCAAGAGCCCGATCCTGGAACTGCCGCTGCAGAGCTTCCCGCAGCTGGGGGATCAGGTGTGGGGCATCGTGCTGCCCACGCGCCCCGATGGCAGCAACCCGGTGCTGGTGTCGCTCTCCAGCGAGCAAGGCCCTGTAACGGTGTATTCCGCCGAGGCCGAGGTGCTGGGCACGTTGGTGCCCGGCGGGGGGCCGGCGGAGATCGCCGGCATCCCACTGCGCATTGCCGGGGTGGTGCCCGCCAGTGGTCTACTGCTCAAGCGCGACCCTGGTGTGCCCCTGGTGTACGCCGGCTTTGCCATCGCCCTGGCGGGCGGCGCCTTAAGCCTGATCGCCACCCGCCAGCTGTGGGCCATCGCCGAGCCCGAACAGCAGAAGCTGCATGTGGCTGGGCTATGCAACCGCAACCTGGCGGCCTTCTCGCGGGAACTGCCGGCTCTCCTGGTGGATCTTCAGCAGGGCTGACGGGTGCCGTTGCTGGCGCGGATCACGGTGTGCACGTTGCCGCGGGGGTTGAAATCGGCCTCGAGCTCCATCCACACCGGTGCGCAGGCGGCTACGAAGTCGTCGAGAATGCGGTTGGTGACCTCCTCATGGGAGATGGAGCGATCCCGGTAGCTGTTCACATACAGCTTGATCGCCTTGAGCTCCATCACGCGGGGGCCCGGCTGATAGGTGAGGCGCAGGGTGGCGAAGTCGGGATAGCCCGAGAAGGGGCACTTGCAGGTGAATTCCGGCAGGGTGATCGACACCTCGTAGGCCCGGCCCGGACGCGGATTGTCGAAACAGATCAGCTCCGCTTCGGCGATGGCCCGCTCTCCATAGAGGGGCGTGCGGGTCTGATCGGCGCTCATCGGCAGGCTTGGTTTCAGGCCGGATGCTAGGCAGCCGCCCCCGGACAACCGCTGCGGTAGCAATCGCAACACCCTCGCCCTGAAAGCTGCGGCCTAATGGGCCTGCCGGGGCCCATCTCCCCGCGTGTCTTTCCAGAATTCCTGAGAGACTGTCTCCGACAGAGCCTTCCCAGCCACTCCCGCAGCCATGAAAAAAGTTGAGGCCATCATTCGCCCGTTCAAGCTTGAAGACGTGAAGCTGGCGCTGGTGAATGCCGGCATCGTCGGCATGACCGTGAGCGAAGTTCGTGGCTTCGGTCGCCAGAAGGGCCAGGTGGAGCGTTACCGCGGCTCTGAATTCACCGTGGAATTCCTCCAGAAGCTGAAGCTCGAGATCGTGGTCGACGACGCCCAGGTGGACATCGTGGTGGGCGCCATTCAGGAAGCAGCCCGCACCGGTGAGATCGGCGACGGCAAGATCTTCATCAGCCCCGTGGATTCCGTGATCCGCATCCGCACCGGCGACCGCGACAGCAGCGCCATCTGAGCCTGCGGGCGCTGTTCAAGCCCCCAGGGTTTCGGCTACCAGGCGCCGGATGGCCTCTGCTTCAGGGGCGACTCCGGCGTTTTTTTGTGGCTCCGCTTCAGACGCAGCCCCTAGCTGGGGCCAGGTGCCGCTGCGCAACCAGAGCAGGTACTCGTGGTTGCCCGCGGGGCCGGTGATGGGTGATGCAGTGACACCGCAGGCGCTCCATCCCTCCGCCGAGGCCGCCGAGATCACCCCTTCGATCGCATCCACATGGGCCGCAGGGTCGCGCACCACGCCGCCCTTGCCCACCCGCTCTTTGCCAACCTCGAACTGTGGCTTCACCAGCAGCAGCGCCTCGCGCCGCTCAGGCCGCAGCAACCGGCCGATCGCCGGCAGCACCAGCGCCAGGCGAATGAACGACACATCCGCCACCGCTAGATCCGGCCAGGGATCTTCTGCGCCGTAAAGGTCGGCCGGCTCGAGGTGCCGCAGGTTGGTGCGCTCCTTGAGCACCAGGCGCGGATCGGTGCGCAGGCTCCAGGCCGTTTGCCCATAACCCACATCCACGCCGTACACCCGGCTGGAGCCGTGCTGCAGCAGGCAATCGGTGAAGCCACCGGTGGAGATGCCGCCATCGAGGCACACGCGTCCGGCTGGCTCAATCGGAAAGGCCTCCATGGCGGCCAGGAGCTTTTCACCGCCACGCGACACAAACCGCGGCGGCTGCTCCACCTGCAACGGCAGGTCCGGCAACACATCGAGCCCAGGCTTGTCGAGGACGCGATCGCCACTGCGCACCTTGCCGGCCCGGATCAGCTGCTGGGCCTGCTGGCGGCTGGTGGCCAAACCGAGCTCCACAAGCTGCAGATCGAGGCGTTGCTTGCGGCCCATCAACAGCGGCGTGCTGGTGTGCTGTCACAAAAGCACAGGGGAAACCGAACAAAAACGGGGGCTGCAGCGGCAAAACGGGGAACACTCCGGAGGATGACCCTCAGCACAGGGGATCCCCCATGCCGCGCCAACAATCCAACGTGGTCGAACTCCTCCAACCGGGCAGCTTTGTGAAACTGCGCAACCAGCCCGACGACCTCCCCCCCTTTCAGCTGATCCAGTGCCGCGGCGGCCGCTGCTGGGTGCGCCAGCAGGCCTGGGGGACCCTGGTGCAGTGGGAGGTGGAGCACCGCAAGCTCACAGCGGTGGCCTGATCGCCCTGAGGGCCGCCCCATACATTGGTTTGGATGTGAGCCCGCGGCGGCCTTGATCGAGCGTTACACCCTGCCCGAGATGGGCGCCATCTGGAGCGAGCAGGCGAAGTTCCAGAGCTGGCTCGACGTGGAGATCGCCGCCACCGAAGCCAACTGCGAGCTGGGCCGCGTGCCCGCCGAGGCCGTGGCCACGATCAAGGAGAAAGCCAGCTTCAGCGTGGAGCGCATCCTCGAGATCGAGGCCGAGGTGCGTCACGACGTGATCGCCTTCCTCACCAACGTGAACGAGCACGTGGGGGATGCCGGCCGCTACATCCACGTGGGCATGACCAGCTCGGATGTGCTCGACACCGGCGTGGCCCTGCAGATGAAGGCCTCGGTGCAACTGCTGCGCAGCGAGCTCAACAAGCTGGCCGACGCCCTGCGCGAACTGGCCCGCGCCCACAAGGGCACGGTGATGATCGGCCGCTCCCACGCCATCCACGGCGAACCGATCACCTTCGGCTTCAAGGTGGCCGGCTGGCTGGCGGAAGTGGTGCGCAACCAGGAGCGCTTGGAGCGCCTGGAGCAGGTGGTGAGCGTGGGCCAGATCTCCGGCGCCATGGGCACCTACGCCAACACCGATCCGCGGGTGGAGGAGATCGCCTGCGCCAAGCTCGGCCTGGTGCCCGACACCGCCAGCACCCAGGTGATCTCCCGCGATCGCCACGCCGAATACATCCAAACGCTCGCCCTGGTGGGCGCTGCCCTGGAGCGCTTCTCCACCGAGATCCGCAACATGCAGCGCACCGATGTGCTCGAGGTGGAGGAGAACTTCGCCAAGGGCCAGAAGGGCAGCTCCGCCATGCCCCACAAGCGCAACCCGATCCGCAGCGAGCGCATCAGCGGCCTGGCCCGGGTGCTGCGCAGCTATGTGGTGGCCGCGCTGGAAAACTGCGCCCTCTGGCATGAGCGCGACATCAGCCACAGCTCCGTGGAGCGGATGATGCTGCCCGACTGCTCGGTGACCCTGCACTTCATGCTGCGGGAGATGACCGATGTGGTGAAGGGTCTGGGGGTCTACCCGGACAACATGGCCCGCAACATGAATGTGTATGGCGGCGTGGTGTTCAGCCAGCGGGTGCTGCTGGCCCTGGTGGAGAGCGGCATCAACCGCGAAGACGCCTACCGGATCGTGCAGCGCAACGCCCACACCGCCTGGAACACCGAAGGCGGCAACTTCCGCGCCAACCTCGAGGCCGATACCGAAGTGACCTCCCGGCTCAGCACCGAACAACTGGCCGAGTGCTTCGCCACCGAGCTGCACCAGGCCAACCTGGGCGTGATCTGGGAACGCCTGGGGATCTGAGCAGGGTCAAGGCGGCACTGATCCTCGGCCTTCAGGAAACCAAAGGCCAACGGAACACGCTGCGACAACCGCCCTTAATTCTGTGCAATCCGTACAAAATCAAGGACAGTTCACTTGTGATACGGCCCGCCCTGCTGAATGGTGAGCGCCCGATACAACTGCTCCAGTAGCAGTAGCCGAGCCAACTCATGCGGGAAGGTCATCGGCGAGAGGCTCAGCTTCCAGCGGGCGCGGGCCTTGAGCGCCGGGGCAATGCCTTCGGCGCCACCAATCACCAAGGCCAGGCGCTCGGAGCCAGAGCCCTCAAGCCTCTGGGCAAAGCCCGGGGAATCAAAGGTCTGCCCCTCCTCCGCCAGCACCACGAGCTGCTCGTCGGGGCGCAAGGCAGCCAGGATCGCCTCCGCCTCGCGCTCTTTGTCGGCATCACGCAGCTCCACTACCTGCAGCCCGGGCAAGCGCTTGAGGTAGGTGGCGATGCCTTCCAGCACCCAACTCTTGCGCACCTTGCCAACCGCCAGGATGCGGATGCGGGAGGGATTGATCACGGCATCCCATTACTGCCGCGCACGTTACCCACGGCCCATGCCACCAACCCTGGCTCTGTTCTGGACGCCCTACGCCGACTGGATCTACACAGCAGTGAGCACATCCGGGCTGCTGCTGATCGTTTGGCTGGTGCTCAGACCGAAGGAGTAGCCGTTGCCGTTGCTGTTCGCTCTGTCGCCGGGTTGAGGCCGGCGCCACCGGCAAGCAGGTCGATCGGTTCGCACACTGGGAAGCGGTTGATCGCCTTGAGGGCGCTGCGGGCGTTGTCGCGCAGGCGCTGGCTGATGGCCTCGCAGTAGGGCACCTGGGCGAGCAGATCCACGGTGCGGCGCATGATCCGCACCACATCGCCCTCATCGAGTGAGGTGTTGGCGATCAGGTCGTTCCAGCTCACGCCCTTGGCCCAGGCGTGCACCAGGCCCATCAGCTCCGGCTCGAACCACAAGGGCATCACCACCGAGGCCCGCTCCTGCTGGCGCTGAAGCTCACGCCGGATGCCGCGCAGATCGTGGAGGGCCTCCTCTGAGGCAGGCGAGGGGGGGAAACCACTCCACAGATCCGGGCGGTTCACCTCGGTGGAGATCGCCTCAAACACCGCCGCCAGATCGGCAGGCGCCAGCTCATCGAGGTGGCCGCTCATCAGCGCCAACCCCAACCAGAGCTCGTTGTCGCCCCGCAGCGCCCCCACGGTGCGTCCGATCTCGGTGGGCTCCAGCCCCTCCTCGCCGGCCAGGCAACCGAAGAAGCGCAGGATCTCGATCAACGCCAGGACGGTGTCCCAATGGCGATTGGCGCGGAAATGCAGGATGCGCTGCCGCTCCTCGATCTCCGCCTCCAGCTCCTCGATGCGGAAGCGCTGCTTGCGCAGCTTCTTGCGATCACCGGCGCGGTGAGCCGGATGCAGCTCCAGCGCCAGCTCCAGCTCCCGCACCAGATGGGCCTGGGCCTGCACCTCACCGGCCAGGTCGTACTGCGGGGTGGTCATGTCGTGGCGGCGGGCCATATGAGCTACGGCCAGGGCCAAGCCGCCGCTGGCCTGATCGCCATGGCGCAGCTCGCCGGCGCGGTGCAGCTCCGGCGCCGTGATCTCCTTCACCTGCAGGCAGCTGAGCTCGGCGTGCAGGCTCACCACCGCCGTGCAGGGCACCAACACCCACACGTTCTCGTCGGTGAGGCAGAGCAACAGGGGGAACTGGCCAGGGCCCTCCACCTTCTCCACGATCACCGCCGGCGTGACCCGCCCTCGCAGCACCGGTGCCTTCAGGCTCACCAGGGCGCCTTCGCTGGCAAAGCGGAGCGCCAAGGTGAGTTCGTGGGCCAGGGTTTCCTCTGCCTGCTGCTGCAGGATCCGCAGCAGGCGGCGCTCTTCTCGCAGCCGGCCGCGTTGCTTTTCGTAGTCCTCAAAGTCGTCCCAGGCCACCTCCACCGCTTCATCGCTGAGGTGGCTGAGCTGCTCGCGCAGTTCGGCGATGCGGGCCTCATCGTCGGCCAGATCGAGGGTGGCCAGGTAGCGCCCGAAGCTGCGCTCCACCAGCTCCTTGGCCTTCTCGAGGTCGTAGCGCTGCAGCAGGTTGAGCACCATGCCGTAGCTGGGGGTGAACTGGCTCACCAGCGGATCGGCCGGCGCGGTGGCCAACTGCCCCGCCTCACGCACTCCTTCAAAGCGGCTTTGCACCGTCACCACATAGCCCTGGGTGTCGAGGCCACGTCGGCCGGCCCTGCCGGCCATCTGTAGAAACTCACTGCCCATCAACGGCCGATGGCCCCGTTCGGTGCGCTTGGAGAGCGCTGAGATCACCGTGCTGCGGGCCGGCATGTTGATGCCCGCCGCGAGGGTTTCTGTGGCGAACACCACCTTCACCAGCCCCTGCTGGAACAGCTCCTCGATCAGCTCCTTCCAGGCGGGCAGCACCCCGGCGTGGTGGGCGGCGATGCCCCGCAGAAGGGCCTCGTCGTGGCCGCCATCGCGAACAGCTTCCGGGGTGGCCGCAATGAACGCCTCGAGGCGAGTGGCGATGCGGGCCTGCTCCTCGGGCGTCACCAGGCACACCTTGCCCAGATCCCGCACAGCCTTATCGCAGCCGCGGCGACTGAAGATGAAGTAAATAGCCGGGAGCATCTCCCGCTCGGCCATCTGAGCCACCACAAACCCCAGGGGCGGCGCTTCCGGCTGGGGCGGCTTCGGGGTTTTCGGACCCTTGCGCTTGTTGCCCTTCGGGGCGCGCCACACCTTGCAATTGGGGTGCAGGTCGGTGCCCTCATCGTTGAGCAGCGGATGCAGCCCTTTGGCGCTGCAGAAGCTGAACTGCAGCGGCACCGGCCGGAAGTCGCTCATCACCAGCTGGGTGGGGCCATGCACCCGCTCGATCCAGTCGGTGAGCTGTCCGGCATTGGCCACCGTGGCCGATAGCGCCACCAGCTGCACCACCGGCGGACAGTGAATGATCGATTCCTCCCACACGGTGCCGCGCTGGGAGTCGTTCATGTAGTGGCACTCATCGAGCACCACCGCTTCAACATCCTCGAGCGGGTCGTCGCCCTGATCGGCTTCTGCGTAGAGCATGTTGCGGAAGATCTCGGTGGTCATCACCACCACCGAAGCCTCACGGTTCACCGTGAGATCACCGGTCATCAAGCCCACCCGCTCGGAGCCGAACTGCTCGCGGAAATCGCGCAGTTTCTGGTTGGAGAGCGCCTTGAGCGGGGTTGTGTAAAACACCTTGCGCCCGTGAGCCAGGGCGCGATGAATCGCGTATTCACCCACCAGGGTTTTGCCCGAGCCGGTGGGGGCACTCACCACCACCGAATGGCCCTGATTGAGGGCATCGATCGCCTCCAGCTGGAAGCCATCGAGCGGGAAGGGGAAGAGGGTCTCGAGTGGCGGAACAACCCCAGATCCGGCGCCGGGGGACGCTGCGGCGTCAGAGGCCTGGGTGTTGCTTGCCATTAGCAGATCCTATGGGCACCAGCACAGCGGCAGACTGGGCACACCACAGCGCAGCAGCGGGCTTGGCCCAGGCTCACGCCACCGGCTCAGAGATGTCCTGGCGTGCGCCTCTGGCGGACGATCTCGAGCAACTCCCCGCCGACCGGCGCCGCATGCCGCGCAGCTGGCGGCCCTCCGCCGACGCTGGTCTGCAGGGCACAGCCCCAGGCAGCCCGCCCCTGCTGGATCTGGCCAGCAACGATTACTTAGGCCTGGCCGCGCACCCCGCCCTGGTGGAGGCCGCCAGCCGGGCCATGCAGCGCGAAGGCGTCGGTGCCGGTGCGTCGCGCCTGGTGAGCGGTGGGCGCAGCGTGCATGAGCAGCTCGAACAAGCCTTGGCGGTCTGGCTGGATCGCGAGCGGGTGTTGCTCTTCCCCAGCGGCTTTCAGGCCAACCTTGCAGCGGTTCAGGCCCTGGCCGATCGCCACACCCTGGTGTTAGCCGATCGACTGATCCATCACTCGTTGCTGGTGGGCGTTCGCGCCAGCGGCGCGCGGTTGCGGCGCTTCGCCCATAACCAGCTCGACGCGCTGGAACATCGCCTCCAGCAGACCCGCCGCGATCAACCCCAACGCCGGCTGCTGGTGATCAGCGAAAGCCTGTTCTCGATGGAGGGCACCTCCCCCGATGCGGTCCGGCTCAGTGCGCTGTGCCAGCGCTACGAAGCCGCCCTGCTGCTGGATGAAGCCCATGCCCTGGGTGTGCTGGGCCCCGGCGGCCGCGGCCTTGGCTACGGCCTGGCAGGCGTGAGCCTGATCAGCGGCACCTTCGGCAAAGCCTTTGGCAGCGGCGGTGCCTTTCTGGCGGGCGATGGGCTGGTGGGGGAATGGCTCCTGCAGCACTCCGGCCCTTACCGCTACACAACAGCCCTGGCTCCACCCCTAGCCGCAGCAGCTCTTGCGGCCCTGGCGCAGATCCAAGAGAAGCCTGAGTGCGCCAGCCAACTGCTGGATCGCGCCGAGCGCTGGCGCAACCGGTTGGAGGCGGCGGGGTGGCCGCGGCCACCCGGGCAAGGGCCGATCCTGCCGCTGCTGGTGGGCGATAACCAAGAGGCCCTGGCGCTGCAGCAGCAACTGGAGCGAGCCGGGCTGCTCAGCGTGGCGATCCGCCCCCCCACCGTGCCGGCGGGCACGGCCCGGCTACGGCTGGTGCTGCGCCACGATCTGCCGCTGGGCACCCTGGAGTTACTGATCAGCGCGTTGGGATCGCCATGAGCCAGGGGGCTTTCACCACCCAGCTGATCGCTTTGCATGGCTGGGCGGGCGACAGCGGTGCCTGGCAGCCCTGGGCCGAGCTTGCCGCCGCCCGCGGCTGGTGCTTCAGCACCGCAGAACGCGGCTACGGCAACCTGCCGCCCGAGCAACCCAGCTGGAATGCCCAAGCCCAGCAGCGCGTGGTGATCGGCCATTCGATGGGCCCTCATCTGCTGCCGGCTGAACTGTGGCAGCAGGCCACAACAGCGGTTTGGCTGGCCAGCTTCACGGCGTTTGTCCCACCCGGGCGGCAGGGGCGCAGCATCCGCGCGGCCCTGCAAGCCATGGGCCAGCGGATCACAAGTGGCGACACCACAGCGTTGCTGCGGGATTTCTTTCGGGAAGCGGCAGCACCCTTCCCGCCTTCAGCCCTGCCGCTGGGGCCGCTGGAGCACGGCATCACGGCTAACGGGCGCGAACGATTGCTGGAGGATCTGAAGCTGCTTGAGCACAGGGCGGGGCTTCCTCCTGGCTACCCAGTAGGGGCCAGGGCCTTGATCGTGGAAGCAGCCGACGACCAAATCGTGCACCTTGCCAGCCGCGCCGCCCTGCGCGAACAGCTTCCCCAGGCCCAGGTATGGAGCCTTGAACCGGCTGGCCACTGCCTGCTCGATCCCGCGCTGGCGGCACGGGTGCTGGATTGGATCGCCGATGAACAGCCCTGAGCCGCCCTTCAGCGCCAAGGTAGAGCGCTGTTTCAGCCTCGGAGCCAGCACCTACCAGCGCAGCGCCAGCCTCCAGGCCGCCGTGGCCACCAGGCTGGCAGGCCTGGCACGCCCTCTGGCCAGCCATCTGCCCCCCGGGCCGCGCGCCGATCTCGGCTCCGGCAGCGGCCTGCTCGCCCGCGCCATCGAAGCCCAGCTGGGCGGGCCCTCGCTGCTGCGCCTGGATGCCTGTGGGTCGCTCCTTGAGCAAGAGCAGCCGCCGGAGCAGGGGCTGCAACGCCTGTGGAACCTCAACCAGGGCCTGCCAGAGGAGCTGAAGGGTGCGGCGCTACTGGCCTCCAGCTTTGTGCTGCAGTGGCTGGAGCAGCCCGAGCAGCAGCTGCACCACTGGTGCGAGGCCCTCCGGCCTGGCGGCGCATTGCTGCTGGCGGTGCCCTGCCGCGGCAGTTTCTGGATCTGGCATCAGGCAGCCGACGCCGCTGGCGTGCCGTGCACAGCCCTGCCCCTACCGAATGCCCTGGAACTCCAGGAGCGCGCCGCTGGCGCTCTGGATCTGCACTACTGCCAACTGCTGCGCTTCAGCCGCCCCAACCGCGGCGCCAGGGCCTTCCTGCATCAGATCAAAGCGATTGGCGCCCAGGCCAGCCCCGCTGCCCGCCTGAAGCCCGGAGCGCTGCGGCGGCTGATCCACCACTGGCCTGGCCCGGAGCACGTCATCGTGTGGCACGTGCTCGTATTGGTGGGGCAAAAGCGATGACCAACCGCCTGGTGGTGTGCGGCACCGACACCGAGGTGGGCAAAACCGTGGCGAGCGCCCTGCTGGTGCAGGGGCTCGGGGCCCACTACTGGAAACCGGTGCAATGCGGCCTCGAGGATGGCGACGGCGATCGCGACAGGGTGCAGCGCTGGCTGGACTTACCGGCTGAGCGAATCATCCCGGAGGCTTACCGGCTGGCGGCGCCGGTCTCCCCCCACTGGGCCAGCGCCCTGGAGAGCGGTGATCCTGAGCAGCCCGGCCCTCCGCTGGATCCCGATCGGCTGCAGCTGCCGCCACACCAAGGGCCACTGGTGGTGGAAACCGCAGGTGGCCTACTGGTGCCCCTTCGCCTCGATCTGCTGCAGATTGAGCAGATCCAGTGCTGGCAGCTCCCGGTGCTGCTGGTGGCGCGCAGTGGCCTTGGCACCCTCAACCACACACTGCTATCCCTAGAGGCGCTGCGCCAGCGGCAGATCCCGGTGGTGGGGGTGCTGCTCAATGGCCCGGCCCATCCCAACAACCTGATCACCCTCGAGCAGCTGGGGGGCGTGCCGATGCTTGGCTGCCTGTCGCCCCTGGAGGCGATCAACCCCAAGAGCCTGCATGAGCAATGGCAGGAGCTGGAGCTATCCCATAAGCTCCAGGCATGACATGGCCTGGCGCATGAAAGGCTCTCACGTTGCAATCAGCGCAGCCGTCGCGGCTCTTTGCGCCGGCATCCTCGTGCTATTCACCGACATCGAGATCTCAATGGTGCGCTGGTTCAACTGCGGCCCCTTCTCCACCCAGGGAGAAGAGCGCAGCGAGGTGTGTCAGCGCAAGCTCTAAGGCCCACCAGATCGCATCAGTGCATGCGGCGGGCCTTGATCGGGCAGTGACCGCTGAGCACCGCCACATTGTTTTCAGCCAGCGCCAGGGGCCAGCCCTGCCGTAATTGATCGTGGATCTGCTCGATCTGCATGGCATTCCAGCCTCGCGCTTCAAGCTGCACCCGCAAGCTCTGCCACTGCCCTTCAGCAAACACCTCTGTGAGGCTCCAGGCGCGGCCGGCCTGGGGTGGGGCGAGCTGCTCGGGCTGCAGGAAGCGGTTCGAGACCTGCGGCTGGCGGTGGGAGGTGCTGTCCATCAATGCCCGCGATCGTTTTCCCATGCTGGCGGCGATCAGCGCTCCTGTCAGGAGAACGTCAGGGTCCAGCGAGAATTGCCGCTTCCACATCGGCGCGGCTGAAGCCATAGGGGAAGTGGCGCTCCACCGGTGCCTCAGCGGCGTTCCAGCGGATGCTCAGCTCCTCCACCTCCAGCTCGATCTGAGCGTTCCAGCCCCCAAGCTCCAAATCCCAGACGCAGGAATGAGGCCCGTGCTGAACGGCGCCCAGATCCCTCAGCCACTGCTCAAGTGCCGGCAGCGGATGGTTGTACAGCGGCGCCTGAGGGGGCGGCAGGGACGACATCCGCAGCAGTGAGGGGCAGAGTCTGAGCAGTCTGCTCGCCGCCCGGCCACCAGCTGGGCTCCCGCAACAACTCGGTGCCACGGGCCCAGGCCAAGCCCACCCCCAGCACCAGGCTGAACACCACCGCCAGCCCCAGCAGCAACAGGGCGAACCATTCACCGCCGGACAGCGCCCGCCGCACCGGCGCTGGTTGGGGCACGGCCAGGCGCACCGGCCGAACGGGAGGGGGTGCGGGCTTGACGAGGCTGTGGTCGTAAACCCGGCGCCGCTCAGGATCGCTCAGGGTGAGATAGGCCAGCTGCAGCAGGCGGAATGCCTCCTCGGCTTGCCCTGCCGGCAGCTCAGTGGTGTCGGGGTGGTAGCGCTTGCTCAGCCGGCGAAAGGCCTGGCGCAGCTCCTGCGGTGACGCATCCTGGGCGATCTGCAGCAGCTCGTAGTGATTGGCAGCTGCCACCAGCGGGGCACCGGGTGTGGGGGATCCTAGAGAGCAGGAGACAACGCCGCCCGAGGGGATGCCCGCTGCCACACCCGACACCGCCCTCTGGCAGGAGCTGGGCTGGCAGCCGAGCCCCGAGCAGTTGCAGCAGCTGTTGCAACTGCAGGAGGAACTGCGCAGCTGGAACAGCCGCGTGAACCTCACCCGCCTGGTGGAGGGCGATGACTTCTGGATCGCCCAGGTGTTCGACAGCCTCTGGCCGTTGCGGCAGCTGCTCAGTGAGCAAGCCCAGGCGCCGCTCCGCTGCATCGATGTGGGCACCGGCGGAGGCTTCCCGGGGCTGGCGGTGGCGATTGCCCTGCCGCAGGCACAGCTCACCCTGGTGGATTCGGTGGGACGCAAAACCCAGGCCGTGCAGGCGATGGCCGCGGCCCTTGGATTGGCGGATCGGGTGCATCTGCGTTGCGAGCGGGTGGAACTCACCGGCCGCCATGGCCAATGCCGCGGCCAGTTCGATCTGGCCATGGCACGCGCCGTGGCAGCCGCACCTGTGGTGGCGGAATACCTGGTGCCCCTGCTGAAGCCCGGCGGCCAGGCCCTGCTCTACCGCGGCCAGTGGACGGCGAACGACCAAAGCGACCTGGAGCGCGCCCTGCAGCTGCTGCGGGCTGACATCTTGGGCAACGAACAACGGGAGCTGCCCGCCGGGCGTGGCCAGCGCACCGCCCTGTTCGTTGCCGCCAACGCCCCTTGCCCCAAGGGCTACCCCCGCGCCGTGGGCATCCCCAGCAAATTCCCCCTCGGCCAGAGCAGCGGAGCGGCTTGAGCCGGATTCAGCTGGCCATCAACCGGCGCGTCGCCGTGCCGCCCACCCGACGTCGCAGATTCCTGAGCAACTGCGGGATCTGATCCGCCCAGGGACTGGCGGCAAGCACCTGCTTCAGCTCGGCTTCGCTCACGCTGTGATCGAGGGCATCGGCGTTGGCGCCGGAGAACCAATGGCTACCGGCCCCCAGCAACCCATAGCGGGCTTTGGCATAACCCTCCAGCCCCCAGGCCTCCACCAGGTTGTGCAACCACAGCAGGGTGGGCAGGTTGATCTGCCCCGGGGTGTCCTGCCAGGCAGGCAAACCCTGCTGCCAGCTGGCCAGCCAGGCCTCGCCCAGCACCTCGCGGCGCACCTGCTCCAGCCGGGCCACGATCGGAGACAACAGCTGCGCTGCCTGGGGGAGCAGCTGCACCGCCTGGAGATGCAACTCCAGATCCTCCGGCCGCGCCGCACCCACGCTGATGGTGTGAATGCCTGGAGTGCTGAGGCAAAAAAGGTCGTTGAACACGATCGGATGCAGCGGGGTACACAGCTCACGCAGCAGCGGTGATGGCGTGTGCAAATGGCCACCTTTATCGGTGGGGCTGATCACGAAAACGCCCATGTCCTGGGCGATTGCCGCCTCGATCGCCGGGCGATTGTCCTGGCGGATGAAATACCAGTGGAGGTTCACATAATCAAAGGCGCCGCTGTTGATCGCATCCAAGATCAGCGGCAGCGGGCCATGGGTGGAGAAGCCCACCGCACCCACGCGGCCCTCCGCCTGCAAGCGCCGCACCACCTCCAAACAGCCCCCGGGCCGCAGCGTCTGCTCGAGATGCTCCGGCAGGTTGAGACCATGGATGGCCAGCAAATCCACCCGCTGCACCGCCAGCCGCTCAAAGCTCAGCTGCAGCTCGGCCTCAAAAGAGGAAGGGTCGGCCTGCGGCGGCACCTTGGTTTGCAGGATGCGGCCAGGATCGGGCACCTGGGGCAGCAACCAGCCCAGCTGGCGCTCGGAGCTGCCGTAATGCCGCGCGGTTTCCACATGCCGAAATCCCGCGGCCACCGCCGCCTCCAGAGTGGCGCGCAGGTTGGCCTGGCTCTCAGCGCTGATCTGATCGGCGGGGAGATCGTTCCAGCTCTGCTGAAAGCGCATCCCCCCCAGGGAGAGCACGGGCATTGGCAGCTCCGTGCGGCCGAAGCGGCGAACCGGCAGCATCAGCCTTGAGCGCGGGGCAGGGTGCGCCGCGGCCGTGATGGTGTGGGCAGGCCCAGGGGCTGCAATTCCTGATGGCGGGTCTGCTCCTCAAGGACCGGCAACTCCTCGTAGCTCACCCAGTGAATGCAATCCACCGGGCAGGTGTCGATGGCTTCCTGGATCCGTTCTGTGCTGTCGCCGTCCTGGCGGATGGCGCGGGAGCGGCCCCAGTCTTCCTCCACCAGGAAGGTGTTGGCAGCCACATGGGTGCAGTAGCGGCAGCCGATGCACACCGCTTCATCCACCCACACAGCCTTCTGGCGCAAGGCACCGCCAAGCACAGGCTCGCGGCCTGAAACAACGGCCCCCGGCGCTGCAGCGGCTGCGAAGGCAACCGCAGGATCGACGCTCACTCCCAGCGGGTAACCACCAGTTCTATGGAGCCATCGACAGCCTGGCGCTGCTCGCTCACCTGAAAGCCTTCAGCGCTGGAGGCCGCAAGGATGCTGCGCAGGGCGTAGCGCTGGGTGAGCTTGGCGAGGAAACGCTCCACCGGAATGGGCTGGCGCCAGAGGTCGAGGTCGGTCACCAGCTCGTAGCTGCCGCTGGCTTCGCTCCAACGGAACCCGATATCACCGCCCTCTTCACCCAGCACCGCCAGGTCTGCCTGCACGGTCTGGCCGCGGTAGCCGCGCACCGGGCGCTCACCTTCGCTGGGATCGTGGCCGAGGTCGCGCAGGGCGTCGATCAGGGCTGCGCGATCACGCAATTCCGTTTTAACGGTGCTGAAGTGCGACATCAGGAGACCGGCGAAGAAAGGGTCTGGGTCTGCTCGGGCGTCACCGCGGCAGTGGAAGCCTGGAAAGCCTCTGAGGTGGCCTGGCGCTGCTGAACGCTGCCAAGCCGGGCCTCGATCCGCTCGGTGAGCTGCTCGCAACCACTGCCCGTGATGCCTTCCACCAGCTCTTCAACCCGGCCGTCAGGTCGGATCCGAAAGCGGATGGTTTGCTGAGCCATTCCCGGACAGGGGCGTGGGTGTGCGGATGCTAGCCGCGTTGCCCAAGAGCTGACGGTCCCGTGCGACAGAAGCGGGGCTCAGCTCAACAGTCCCTCATTCACCAAGGTCTGCAACCGATCCAGCACCAGCGGATCTTCGAGCTGCTCCAGCGCCAGGCGAGCTTCATCCCGCACCGCCAGATCAGCGTCGTGGAGCATGGCGCCCAGGAGCGACTCCACCACCTCCAGCTGGCGCGGCTCCACCAGATCGCCATAGAGGCGCCCGAGCGACCAGGCGCTGTTGCTGCGCACCGCCGCCTCGCTATCGATGCGCAGGGCCTGCAGCAGCTGACCCGCAGCCTGATCGGCTTTGGCCAGCCCGGTGGAACCGGCATCGGCCAGGGAGCTGGCCGCCCAGAGGCGCACGGCCGCAATATCAGTTTGCAGCGCGCGGATCAGGGGGTTCATCACCGGCGCATCCGGATAGCTGCTCAAGCTCCACGCCACCGCCTTGCGTACGTAACCGTTGCTGTCGTTCTGGAGCAGGGCCAGCAGCGGGGTCACCGCCTGAAGATCGGGGTTGCGGCCCAGGGCATACACCGCGCTCATGCGCAGGATTGGACAGCTGGCCTCCAACAACGGCACCAGTAGGGCCGGGGCACGAGGGTCGCGGTGTTCGCAGAAGATGCGCAGCCCTTGCATGCGTTCTTCATGGCCACCGCGCAGCAGTTCCAAGCCGAGATCGCATTCCGCCGCCACATCAGCCAGCGCAACAGCGGGATCATCAAGTTCGTCGAGGGGATCGCCTAACAGCTCTTCAGCCAGTTCCCGCGCGAGCAGTTCCGGATCCAGCGCTAAATCCGCCGGACTCTGGGAAAACTCGGGGAACGGACCTGTCATGCCGGGGATCGTAAGGGCCGGGCCCGTCGTGATCTGCAGAGTGAGCGCGTCAGCTGATGGGGGCTGGAGCGAGCATGTCGCCCGGCAGCCAGATGCGCGCACTCACCGCAAACAGAGCCAGGCCAAAGAGCAGCACGATCGCTGCAGGCAACAGGGTGGAACGCAGGAACTGCACAGATCAATGCCGATGTGCAGTCATTCTCCTCGCCGAAAGCCACCCCTAAGGTGCCGCCAATCTGCAGAACGCCGCATGGGTGCGTCGGATTCAGCGCTGCCTTCCTCCGGCGGCACCCTCCGGCGGCTGATCGCCGTGAGTGCTGAAGGGGTTGCCAGCGGCGCACCTCTGATGGTGGGCAGCCGGCTGCTCCAGGGGTGGCTCGCTGCCAGCGGGGTCCCCCTCACGCTGATCGGCCTGATCCCCCTGGCAGAACTGCCGTACACCCTCAAGTTGTTCTGGGCGCCACTGTTGGATCGCTGGCCGATCCCCTGGCCAGATCGGCGGCGGGGCTGGCTCCTGCTGATGCAACTGCTGCTGGTGGCCGTGATTGCATCCATGGCCCTGTTGCGGCCGAGCAGCGATCCCACCCAACTCACGGCCGTCGGCCTGGTGGCTCTGGTACTGGCGATCTGCAGCGCCACCCAAGACATCGCTGTGGATGCTTACCGCACCGATCTACTTCCGGAAGCCGAGCGGGGCCCCGGTGCAGCGGCGGCGGCCCTCGGGTATCGCGCCGCCATGCTCAGCGTGGGAGCCGGCGGATTCTTGCTGGCGGATCGCTTCGGCTGGCCCGCCGCGTTTGTCAGTGCCGCTGCCCTGGTGGCCGCGATGGTGCCATTCACGCTCAGCGCCCCGAAGCTGCCGCCGGTGGAGCACGCCGTCACCAGCCTGCGGCAGGCGGTCATCGGACCAGCGCGGGAGTTTATGCATCGCGCAGGCCCCAACCGCACCTGGCAGCTGCTGCTGCTCGTGTTGCTCTACCGCTGGCCGGATGGGCTGCTCAATGCGATGGCCATCCCCTTCCTCAAGCTGCAGGGGTTCAGCGAAGCCGATATCGGCTTGGTACAGGGGGGCTGGGCGATCGGCGCCACGATGCTGGGCACCGTGATCGGCGGCAGCCTGTTCGCCTGGCTGGGCATGAACCGCTCGCTCTGGCTGTTTGCCCTCAGCGGCGTGATCGGCAACCTCAGCTACTGGGCCCTGGCGCGCTTCGGCGGCGGCATGAGTGGCCTGATCACCGCCGTGAGCCTGGAGAACATCAGCGGCGGAATGGTGGGGGCTGTGTTCGTGGCCTTGCTGATGAGCCTGTGCAACCCGCGCTTCTCGGCCACCCAGTACGCCCTGCTGTCTGGGATTTATGCCTTGAGCCGCTCGATCCTGGCGGCCCCGGCCGGTGTGGTGGCGGAGCGGGCCGGCTGGCCTGGTTTTTTTCTTTTCACCGTGGCCGCGGCGGCGCCAGCGTTCCTGCTGCTCTGGCGGATCGCGCCCTGGGGTGAACAGGAAGCGCAGGGAGCCTTCGACCCCAGCCGCGATCCCACCTAACCGGCCAGTACGGGCTCCAGGCTGCCTTCGAGGCGCCGCCGCAACTGACCGCAGGCGGCATCGGCATCGAGCCCACGGCTGGCACGCACGCTCACGGCCACATGCCGATCTTGCAGAGCCCGGCGGAAGCCATCCACCGCGGCGGGAGTGGGGCGCTGGAACTCCTCTTCGGCAATCGGGTTGTAGGGAATCAGATTCACGTGGCTCTGGAAGCCGCGCAGCAACTGTGCCAGCGCCACAGCGTGCCGCGGCTGGTCGTTGAGCCCGCCGAGCAGGATGTATTCGAAGCTCACCCGACGGCCTGTGATCGCCACATAGCGGCGGCAATCCTCCAGCAGATCCTCGATCGGATAGGCGTGGGCCGTGGGGATCAGCTCCTCGCGCAGACGCTGATCGGGAGCATGCAGGCTCACCGCCAGGGTGAACTGCGCGCGGCCCAAGCGCTCCAGGGCCAGTTCCGCCAGGCGCGGCAGGGTGCGCGGCACACCCACGGTGCTCACGGTGATCTGGCGCTGGGCCATGCCCAGATCGGTGCAGAGGCAGTCGATCGCCTCCAGCACCGCCTCGAGATTGAGCAGCGGCTCGCCCATGCCCATGAACACAACGTGGCTGGGGCGCCGTTCCATCACCTCGCGCACGCTCAGCACCTGATCCACGATCTCGTGCACGGCAAGAGAGCGCTGGAGCCCGCCCTTACCCGTGGCGCAAAACCGGCAGGCCATCGGGCAGCCCACCTGGGAGCTCACACACACCGTGAGCCGGCCTTCCACTGGAATGCCCACGGTTTCGATGCTCAAGCCATCGTGGGTACCGAGCAGCAGCTTGGTGGTGCCATCTCGCGCCACGCTGCGGTGCAGCTCGCGGGAGCGGCCCATCCAATCGAAGGCACCTTCCGGTGGCTGGGCCGCCATCTGCTCGCGAAACCCCTTGGGCAGCACCGATACATCCGCCAGCTGGCGTGCACCTTTGGCGTAGAGCCAATCGTGCAGTTGCCGGCCGCGAAAGGCGGCCTGTCCATGCTCTTGGACCCAGGCCTCAAGTGCCTTGAGCCCTAATCCGAGCAGGGGCTGGCTCACCAAACCAGCAGGCCATGGCCCAGCTGCGCTTCCACCACCAACAGGGCGATGAAGCCCAGCATCGCCATCCGGCCATTCAGCCGCTCGGTGTGGGTGTGGAAGCCGTAGCGGGGGAGACGCCGCTGGGGCACGAGCGTGGGCTGAATCATGGCCGGGATGGAGTGAGCTGGTGAGGCAACCGATGGATCAGATCGACCCATCGGCACGATCAGTCATCAGTCGTCGGTGAGCAGACCTTCTTCCTGCAGACCCTCGAGGGCAGCAGGATCGGCGATCAGCTCCTCTTCCAGACCTTCTTCCACCGTGGGGCGGGTGAAGGCGGCCATGGTGCTGGCCGAGGCCTCGATGCCATGGCGGCTGCGGGTGGCTTCCAGATCCTCATCGGAGGGATCATCGAGCAGGGCACCGGCGCTGCCGGGGGCAGGAGCTGCCGGCATCTCCACCGTGTAGTCGGGGCGGAGGTTCTGCATGCGGCGGTAGTTCATCGCATCCTCATCGAGGATGTCGGGATGGGGACCCGCTTCCGCGCGCAGCTCCTCTTCGAAGCCACTGAAACCGGTACCCGCCGGGATCAGACGACCAATGATCACGTTCTCCTTGAGGCCGCGCAGCCAGTCGCTCTTGCCCTCGATGGCCGCTTCGGTGAGCACGCGGGTGGTCTCCTGGAAGGAGGCTGCCGAGATGAAGCTGTCAGTGTTGAGGGAGGCCTTCGTGATACCCAGCAGCACCGGGGTGAACTCGGCGGGGGCACCGCCGGTGATCGCCATGGCGCTGTTCACCTGCTCCA
>VFQS010001360.1_pt1 | contig 22708 bp, 25 predicted proteins | sample 3512361 | NCBI WGS metagenome assembly VFQS01 (sample SAMN10412375, study PRJNA504923) | tailings metagenome | isolation source: Relicate 1 Philex TSF3 active mining | place: Philippines
GTGTTTTTGACTGATATTTGGATTGAATTATGAAATGTCCAACTTAATTTACAATGTAATTACCGGTGTTTTTGACTGATATTTGGATTGAATTATGAAATGTCCAACTTAATTTACAATATAATTATCGTTATTTTTTACTGATAATTAGATTGATTTATGAAATGATTTTTATTCTAAAATAGATATAGATGTATATTCTAAAATAGCATAACTTGTTGCTGTTAAACAACCACTAATATGCCATAAAGTATGATATAATTTATATTCGTATGTTCTTTCTATTTCTTTATTACGTCCTGTTCCTAGATAATAAAAATAAAGACTTTGTAGAAGCATATATGTATATAATAATTGATAATTTGAATAATAAATCCTAACTACAAAATTTATACCACACAATGTTGCAAAAAACATATCTAAATATAAAAAAACTTGGGATGATTCATATGTAATATGATATAAATATGATGACTTGGATGATAATATTATTAATGTAGATTGGATTATATCTCCATTGTAATAAAATAAATAAAATGGAATTATATTTAATAATAATGATAATGTAACTAAATCATAATTTGATTTCATTTTATATTATATTTTTATAAATGACTATAAATTAAAATATACTATAAATTTGATATAATGATTTTGTATAATTTTAAGTAATAAACTAAAAATGTTTAAAAATTAAAAAAATTGATTTATTAAATATTTTTTTTATATATTAAAAAAAATTAATAATGACAGTTTCTAATTATACTCAAATAGTTGGTATTTTTATTAATATACCAACTTTTTATAAGTTTATTAATAAATTAATTGATGAAGGATTATGTTGTGATAAATATTTACCAGAATTAACTACAATTACATCTAATTTTGATGTTTCTAAACATAAATATTTTGATGAAATGGATTATGAAGATGATATCAATACAATTAAAAAATCATTAATTGTTGAAAACTTTTTGAAAAAAACAAATATTTTTCTAAGAAATAAGTTTATTATTAAAATTGCACCACATTCATATAGTAATTGTGCAAATATAACTGGACAACATATAATTCTCGGTTTTAAAATCCAATATATAAATAATAATCCAGAATCGGATGATGAATATGGACATATATCACTTAATGAACCGGATATTGAATTAATTGAAAGATATTCTACTGAATTAAAGTTATTAATATTTAATTATATTAATGATTTTAAAGTAAAATTATTTACAGTTCCAGATGATTGCTTTTGTTGTTCATAAGCATATTACTTATTTTTTTAGCATAATTTACACCTTTATAAATTTTATATTTTAAAAAAAATTGATAAAATATAAATAATATATTTATTATTATAACTCAAAGATTATTCATTTAATCCAAATGCCTTCTAAATTAGCGCAACATTACTACATAATTTCTCAATATATAGACCAATTAGATAATAATAAGTTGGTTTATAATCCAGATATTCATAAAAGTATTATTAATTTGTGTGATACATATTTAAATCATTGTAATTTTAAGACTACTCAAATTTCACAAATTAAGTGTCTTAATAATATTGATAAAAATGTAAAATTATTAATTTATTATACCAAAACATCATTATTATATAGTGATTTAATATGTAAATTAAAAATTTTCAAACATGATTTAAACTTTTACCAATTTATTACTGATGAAAATAGATTTATGTAGTATGTTTTTATTTTATAAAAAAAATATATATTTTAGTTAGTTTTAATAAATGGTTCTAATAATTCTAAATCATTATCATTAGATACCATTATATAATTTGCGAAATGAAATATAAACTCTGCTGGAACATGTTTATATTCAGGTATTCTTTTTAGTAATTCTTTATCTATTTCTCTATCAAAAAAGGTTTTAAATATATTTGATATTTGATAATGGTCTGCGGGTCTCATCTCAATTTTAAGATTTACACGTCCTGGTCTATAAATAGCATTATCAATTTTATTAATGTAATTTGTTGTCATTATTACTATTGAACCTTCTTTTGTCAATGTACCATCTAAAATATTTAAAACATATTCTAATGTTAATGGTGTTTCTCCATCATTCATTAATGAAGACACATTTTTAGTATTATTAGATTCATCTGTTCTAGTTAAAAATACTTCATTCATTGCATCAATATCTTCAATACATATTATTCCTTGTTCAGATGTTTGTGTATTTACATAATCAAATAACATTGCTAATTCTTGATTCGTTTTAATTCCATTCATATCTAAATAGTAGATATTACGATTCATTTCAGAAGCTATAGTTACTATTGTTGAACTTTTTCCACAACCAGGTAATCCATATAACATAATTCCCATTCTATTCGGTAATCCAAATTTTGATAATTTGTCTTGATTATCACGATAGTTTTTAATTATATTTGTTAATGAGTCTTTATCTTTTTTACTTAAATACATAGTTGATAAGTCCTTATAAACCTCGTTTATTTGTGTTGATTTTATTTCTTTTTTTATTTCAATCTTTTCTATATTCTTCGGAGGTGAATTCAAAATCATCTTGGCAATTAATTCTTGATAAGGATTATTTAATACCTTTTGTAATGTTATATTTGTATTACTAGGTGATTGTTGATTATCATTATTTTCTGAACTATTAAAAGATTCTTTTAATGAATTTAATTTTGTCTCCCATTCAATATATTCTGGATTTAACTCTGATTTTTTTACTTCATTTCTTTCAATCTTAATTGAATAAACTTTAACTTTATTTCCTTCTTTCGCTTTTTTATGATTTGATACTTGATTTACAAATTCAAAGAATTTATTTTGTAATTCATATTTATCTAAAATACTATTTGATTGTAAATTTATATTGTTATATTTTAAATCATATTTTGGCCTATCTTCTTCATTGATTTTTATGAATGGTCTAATTCCACATAATTCACATAATTGATTTGTTAAGTTATCTAAATTATAATGTAAAAATTCATTACTTTTACATTCTGTTTTTTCATTATAAAATTTATCACCAATAATCACTAATGGTTGTAATAAATCACAACTATTCATTGCATCTATTAAATCATATATATTTGATTTCGATAAATAACCAAATAATTTTTTGGCATTATTTCTATTTTTCGGTCTTAAATAACTTAAAACATCATTATCTACTGGATATGAATCTTTATTCAAAATGCTATCTCTATCACATTCTAATTTCATTATATTATATATTATTAAACCTATTAATATTAATACTCTGATATTCCAATCACTTTTTTTTTCATTTATATATTTCGTATCTTTATATGATATATTAAATAAATCATGAAATTGTCCTAATTCATTTGAACATTTATTATTAAAAATATTTATATATTTTTCTAAATTAGTTGTCCAAGCTAAACCGGATATTTTATCTGCATATCTTTTATCTAAAATTGCATGTATTGATGGTATTATTATTTTCATATTATCTTCTATTTTATTTTCCTTTATTATTGGATTTACATTAAATAGATAATCATTATCCGGCATACAATTATCGGTATGTATAATAGTTTTCTTATTATATTTACTTTCTATTTTTACATTCAAATCGGATAAAAATTCTGCATTAAAATCATCGGTTTCAATCTTGATATGTTCCCATATCTCGTATCCTTTAATTGTATAATTATCACTTTGTTCTGCTTCAGATATTTCATTAAAATCATATTTTATTAATTTTTTATATTCTTCTGAAATTATATTATTCCAAAAACTTACTTGAAAATTTATAAAACATACTAAATTTGTTTTATATGACTTGGTAAATTCTAATTTATTAAATTGTAATTCATTATCTATTGAATAAACTGGATTATTATTTTTTAAAAAAGGTAATCCTAATTGTCTTTTGATTTTAAATATATTTATGAACTTTTGAAATAATTCATAAATAAATTTTGTCAATTCAAATTCTTTTAATTTTGTTAAAAAATGGTCTATTATTCCATTTAATAACTTTTTAAATTGGTCCATTCCCATAAATAAGAACATTTTCAATAAATAATTTTTTGTATTCTCATTTCCACTCGAACTATTATCATTTATTAATTTAGATAATAATTGAGATGAAATTAATTGTTCCATAAAATTAGGAGCTTGGATGTTTGTATTTTGTGAAGTAGCCATTTTTATTTTGTTTATAAATATTTTAATTTTTATTTATTAAATCAAATTTTTATTATTAGTAGAATTTTTATTTAGTATCTTTTTTTTAAGTTATCAGTAATATCATATATTAGATTTATTTTACTTTTTAATAATGATTTGTATGATAATTGCTACTTTTATCCGATGAATTAGATTGACTTATTTTATTTGTTAATTAACCCATTATTATCGATTTTAATTAAATACGTTAATCATCTATTATTAAATAATTAAGAATTGACAATGTTAAGTTGTATGATAATTGCTACTTTTATACGATGAATTAGATTTACTAATTTTATTTGTTAATTAACTCATTATTATCGATTTTAATTAATTATGAAGTCTATTGTAGAATACAGTATATTTATATATATTTTACTCAATATAAAAAAATATATTAGATATTACATAATTGTTTTTACGGTTGTATTCATAATTTATCGTATATTATTTAAAAATACCGATATTTGGTTTATTAAACCGATAATAAAACATACACAATTTAAAATTATAGAAATAATTCAAAAACTTAAGAGTTTGTAATTTTATTATTTAATAAAAAAGTAATTTTAATTTAGGAATCAAATTTCTCTGCCTCAGTTTATCCTTAATTGGACTTTTTTATAATTATTTCAACCGTTTGTAATATTTATTCAAAGGATTGTCGAAATGTTTCGTAGAAATGTTTTTTTTATTCTAAAGTTTTTTAGATTTAATGAATATTATGATAATAAATTTTTATTTATTAATATATGATATAAATATAATTTGATAATATCATTTATAGAATTATATAATCTATTTTTTATAATCAATATTAATAACTTATAAATTTAGATAGATTATATATAAAAACATAATACAATGTCATATGGACTAAATAATATCTAAATTATTCTATTTACTAAATTAAGGATAAGGATATTCAAATAAATAATATTAAAAATTATAGAAATACTTTAAAAACATAAGAGCTAGTTATTTTTGTAATAAATTAAAAATCAATATAAACTCAGGAATCAAATTTCTCTGCCTCAGTTTATCCTTAATTGGACTTTTTTATAATTATTTCAACCATCCGTAAACTTTATTCAAAGAATTGTCGAAATGTTTCGTAGAAATTATTTTTTTATCTGAAACTTAAGATAATTTATATACAATTATGATATAAAATAATATATATTAAAATTAATTTATTATATAATATATTATGAATAATTCAAATTGTAAAAGATGTGGGAAAAGTTTTCAATATGATAATTTATTAAAAAGACATTTAAATAATAAAAATGCATGTTCTCCAATTATTTCTAATATTTCGATTGATGTTTTATTACAGGAACTAATTTATAAAAAACCAACTCAAATAATAAATAATGAAAAAATATTTATTTGTAAATATTGTAATAAACATTTAACTACAGCTGCTGGTAAATCATTTCATCAAAAAAATTGTAAAATGAATAAAGATAATCTAAATGCAACATATAATTTAATAAATAGTAATAATAATTCAATTACTAATAATACTGATAATTCAATTAATACTGATAATTCTGTTAATATTCAAAATAATACTACAAATAATAATAATACAACCAATAATAATATTATTTTAGATAATGTTGATTTAATTAATAGTATGATACATCAAAAAGAATTAAGTCCATATATAAGGTCATTTCCATCATATACAATTGGTCATTTATACAAAGATAATAATTTATTATTAAATGATACATTACACCGATGTAAAGGTGAAGATTTATTACCTACACATGCTCAACATAGTCAGTATAATTTTGTTTTAGAATTATTTAAAGTTATATTATCTGTTAATGATTTTAGAACTAAAAATATGTATATTGATAATATTACTGATGATATTGCACATATTTATCTTGATAAAAAATTTTATAATATATCTGTAGAAAAATTATTTAAAATTATATGCTCTCATTTACCTACTTTAGTAAAAATTATTCGTAAAAAGGTTGATACTTTTAAAGAAATGGATAAAGATGATAAAGATTATTTAAATTTTTCATGTTTAAGATTTACTGAATTTATTAAAAGTGATAATGATAAAACATATTTAATAACTGAAATATTAAATTGTATTTATAAAAATAAAAATGAAATTTTAAATGTTATTAATGCGGATGAATATGATTTAAGTAAATTAAATAATGATAATATCATAGAATTTAATACAAATGAAACTAATTATATACGCAAATCACTTAAATTACCTATTAAAAATGAAAATGAAATTGAATCGATTGATGTATTAATTACTGATAAAAAATATCGTATTAATAATTCAATTAATACTAATGAATCTTTTACTTTTGAAGAAGAACATAATATTAAAGTTAATTTCGATAAAGCACCTACTAAAATTTTTCCTGATAATAAAATTTGTTATAAAGCTACATATCGTGATATTGAATTATGGTATAATCAAACTTCTATGTTAGGTTGTCTATCAAAAGGAAAAAATAATAATTTAGTTCCTATTAATGAAATTAAACATATTATTGATGCATTATACGATAATAAAATTGAAGTTGTTTTTTAAAATAAAAATTTACATAATTTCAATATGGAACTCTAGACCATGTTGCATAATGTTCTATAAATTCTTGCGGAAATTTTACTAATGCTGATATTGTTGGAAATAATAGTGTATCAAACTCCTTTGATATTACTCTTATATCTGTTATATCTATTTTAGGTGCATCTTCTATCGAACTAGTTATTTTTTTAAATTCTTCTATAAATTCTATACCAATTACTATATGCATAAACATCCTAAATCCATTATTTGAAACTATTATATCTGATTCACAATTAGATACAATATTTTTTTCAGCATAATAAATCCAACATAAACCTAAATAATCTATTAATGCTTGTTCGGGACTTTCATCCTTTTTTTTTATGATAATTTTATAATTATAAAACTTATATACTTTTGCATCAATTAATTCACGTCTATCTGACATTTGAATAATATCCAATGCTTGTATAAATTCTTTTATCCAAAAATCATGAATTGCTAAATAAATTTCTTTCAAAACTTTTTTATCTTTATAATTTTCATTTATTACATTTTTTAAACAAGTTTTTCTTTTTTCATTTACTAACTTTAAAAATGCATTTGTTGTATTAAATCTATCAGTTTTATCCATTGTTTTCAGGACCATTTTGAATACTATTTTACCACTCCATAAATCTATTTTTGTATTATTCACATGTGAGTTATGTAAATAAGCTACTATAATATCATCATTTTCATCTTTTTGTTTTATTTGATAATCTTCTTCATAAATTGTCTCTAATTTAGATTGATTTATCTTTTTATTTTTTGAACGCATTTTTTATTGATTTAAATATTTTATAATTTAATTATTGTTTTGTCAAATTTTCATTAATATATTACTTTATTAATTTTTATAAATGGCTAGATTTTATTCAATTAAAAAAAAATAAAGTTATTCACCACTGAACTCACTTTATTTTTTTTGAAATTTACATTAAATGAAGGCTTTTAGCTTTTTTAATTAGATTTTTAACCATTCTAATTTTATCTTTTAATGAGTCTAAATCGGTTATCTAAAAACGTTATATTTTGTTAATTTTATAAATTTAATATTTATTTAATTTATAAAATTTTTTTTTATTTATTCATTATTTACTTTTATTTCATTTTTATTTAAATGTTCTTTTAATTCTACTTCTATATTTTTTTTATATTTTCTTAGTCCATTCATTTTTGCAGTATATATATTCATTATTGCTAATATATCTTCTGCCACTTCATCCATTGGTGTTTTTTCTTTCTCTTTATTATTTACAATTATAATTTTACCTTTTGAATATGTTTTTATTAAATTTTCTATTAAATCATATCCAAATCTTGCTAATCTATCTTTATATGCTACTACTAATTCACATAAATGTCCCGATATTGCTAGTTCTATTACTTTTGTTAAACCTTTTCTTTTAAAATTTAATCCACTACCGATATCACTTATTATTTCATATGTTGGATAACGTTCTTTCATAAATTTTATTTGTCTTTCTAAATCATCTTTTTGGTGTTGGCTTGATACGCGACAATAGCATATATATTTTTTACAATTATTTTTAACTCCTTTATCTACTAAATATTTATCTAAATTAAATAAATAACGTGTTCCAGTATTAATATATTCTATATCACCTCTTTCGATCATACTGTATAAAGTATGATAATGAATACCTAATACCTTTAAAACTTCTTTTCTACTTACAAATTTATCCATTATATTCTAATTTATAGTAATCATATATTTTTAAATTTATATAAACGTTATAATTTGTTATAAATTATTATAAAATGTTATATTCATTTAAAGATAACTGATTTATATTTAATTATATATGGTATCAGAAGATATAAATAATACTGATTCATCAGGTGCCCCCTATCCATTATCTATTTATCCTACATGGCTTGATGATTCAATGGATTATTTATTTAATAATTTACCAATTCAATTAAGTAATAATTCTAATCAATATAATTTAAATGGTATTAATTTTGAAAATTGCAAACTAATTAATAATAATTTAGATATAAATTTTATTAATGGTTATTTACCAACTGATATTGATAAAAAATTAATTGATATTAATAATAAATATATTGAAAAATTAAATAAAATTAATAATTCGGATAAACATAATGAAGCTAAAAAAGAACAGCAGCGTAAAGAATTAATTACTAAAACAAATAAGTTAAAAAATAATATAGATAAAGTAATAAAAAGTTATAAAGTTCAATTAACTTTTACCAAAGAACAACAATATAAATTACATAATTGGTTTAAACATTGCGATGATTTATATAATATGTGTGTATTATTTTTTAATGAGTTAAGTAATGAATTTGAATATAGTTTAGATTATAAAAAAGAAAAAATAGATATGTTTAAAATTGCATATGGTAATGATAATAAACCAGTTCCATATGATATATTAACTGATATAGTGCGTGAATACTGTAGTAATATTAAATCTAATTTTACAAAATTAAGAGAAGGATTAATAGATAAATTTGAATTAAAACCTAAAATGAATACAAAATATAAATCAATATTAATACCTAAAAAAAGTATTACAAATAAAGGTATTTTTGTAAATTTATTAAATAATATAAATGATTTTGATAAAAAAGTTAATATTAATAATATTGGTGGTGATTGTAGATTATTATATGATTCAATATTAAATAAATATTATTTATCAATACCTCAATATATAGAAAAAAAACTAATTCAAAATAAAAAACCGATTGTATCATTAGACCCAGGAGAAAAGAATTTTATGACTTATTACTCAATAGATGAAACTGGTAATATAGGTAAAGATATAAGAATACCTATTTTAAAATTAAGAAGTAAAATTAGTAGGTATCAACGTATTTTAAAGAGAAATAAAAATAGAAAAGGTAAAAGAATTAAAAATAAAAAAGGATTAAAAAAGAAAATACAAAAAAAATATAATAAAACAAAAAATATAGTAAAAGAATTACATAATCAAACAGCATTATATATATGTAAAAATTATGAAAGAATACTTATACCAAAATTTGAAACACAAAATATGGTATCAAACCGTGATTTAAGAAATAAAGCAGTAAAAGAAGCAATAAATAATATAAAAAATAATAATGAATTAAGTCAAATAGAAAAGAAAAAAGAATTACGTAAATATACAAAAAAATGCAGGTTAAGTAGAAATGTAAAATATGTATTAAATCAATTAAGCCACTATACTTTTAGACAACACCTTTTAAACAAGAGTTTAGATTATGGTTGTAAAGTAAAAGTAATAACCGAAGAATATACTTCGCAATGTTGTGGTAAATGTATGAAATTAAGTAAATCATACAATTTAAGAGAAAAGAATTGCATACATTGTAATTATAAAATAGATCGTGATATAAATGGGTCTAGAAATATATTAATAAAAAATTACAATGAAGTAATAGAATACGGCAGTAATGCCGTGGTGACCACATCACCTAATTAAGAAAATGATATAATGAATTATAATAAAATATAACAAATTATAACATTTTAAAATGTGGGGGTTTTGTATAATAAGCTTTATACGCGCTACTAAATTTATTAAAAAATAATTAAAATATTAAATTTTTTGCATTAATAAATTTATAAAAGGATAAAAAATTTAAGTGTTAAATAAAAAAATAATATCATGTTTATACTTATTCAAATTCAATTGATTTAGCTTTTGAAATAAATGCTTCGAGCTTTTTAATTTCGTTTGTAATAAATTTATTTGATACTGATAATTCAGAAGAATGTCTAAATAATTCTGCTAAATAATCTTTGCTTATTTCAATTATATTTTCGTTTACTTCTCTTAATGTTTCTTTTTCATCATGACTTTCATATGAAACTTCATTATTATAATTTGCTAATAATAAATGCACACAATAATCAAATAATCCTTCATTAAAACTGTCTTCATTTTTAGCTCTTAATAATGTAATTTTATCATTCATTGTAAAATATGCATAATCGCTTCCATCAAATATAAGATTAAGAAATCTTTTTTCAAAATTACTTAATTCTTGTTCATTATTATTTTTATCAATTATACATTTTTCAATTATTTTAAATTGTTTTTTTTCTTTTTCAATAAATTCACTAATATTTTCAGATTCAATAACTTTATCTTCTAAACATGAATAGTATTTTAAATTAATTTGCAACATTTTTATTTTTAATTAGGCTTTAATTTAGTTTTAATTGGTTTTTTTAAATTTTAATAAATATATATTAAACACTTATCAAATTTTTTATAAATTTATTTAGTAAGTTTAAGTTAATCATTTTACTAATTTTTATAAGTGGATAAATAGGTAATAAACACGATGCTAATCATTCAGTTCATTAACAGAGCTAAACTAGATGCTAATCGTTTAGTTCATTAACAGAGCTAAACTAGATGCTAATCGTTTAGTTCATTAACAGAGCTAAACTCGAATTTATTCATTTATGTCGTTTAGTTCATTAACTGAACTATACTCGTAATTACATAATTCCAAACTATAAATACTACTTGTATTAAATGTAAATTGAATTAATTTATCATTTAAATCTGGAATACACATATAATTAGTTGCAAACGCACCATTATCTTTAAATGGTGGTTCTTTAACCATATCTTCATGAACTTTATAATAGTATATATCATAAAATTCATCATCATATATTTTATCTAATTCTTTTTTACTATAGCTTTCATTATAATGTTTTTTTATAAAATGTCCATCGACTTGCATTAAGCCAATATATTCTGAAACAACTTTTTGAAATCTTTCACTTAATAAATCCATTTTATATTTTTGTATTATCATTATTAATTTATAACTTATCAAATTTTCATTTTTTTATCTAACTCATATGTTCGATTTGACCAAATTATATTTTTAAATGAATTCGATAATTCTAAATAACGAATTAGCTCATTATAATTTTCTAATTTCATTACTTTTATTAAATAATATCCTGCAATATTATTTATATTTGTCTTACAATCTATACGTAATGTTTGATTATCACTATCTTTAACAATTCCAGTAATATTATTACCATTTATAGTATGTAATTTTGTTCGTTCATTTGGATTCTGAATATTTCGATTTTTATTTCTATTTTGAAGTCTATGTGATTCATTTTTAAATACAAAATCACCACCATCTCTATAAACTTCAATTTCATTTTTATCTATTTCTAAATCTACATCAGTCCATCTTTCATCTAATAAAGATGTAATTAATAACTGTGCTTTCATTAATTTATTAATATAATTTAAAAATTTGATTTTATTATTTTATTTATTTTTTGAATTATTAAAAAATATTAAAAGATGTATAAAAAGCCTAATAATTCTGAATATATTCTTGGTAAAATTATAACACAAGAATATTTAGATGAAATAATATTAAAAATAAAGGATTCTTATCCAAATATTAGTTTAGAAGATAATGATAATTTTAATTTATTAAAACATACAAATAAAATTTCAATAAATAAAATTAACGAAATTATATCATCTAATACCAATCTATCAGATGATTTAATTAAATATATAATAATACCATTTCAACAATTAGGTATTAATAATTTTTACATAGATACACTTAATACAAAGTATGAATGCAATTTAATTCGTAATAAACTAAAATTCGTAAATAAATTATATTTTGACAGATTTAAAAAATATTATATTATTGGTTATATTGTTGATTATAATATTATTAAGCAAAATACCGATTTAATTAATGAATATAAAATTGAATTTGAAAATATATGGAAATCATTTATGGCAAATAATATTGACTTATTTCAAATTCCTATTATAAATACACAATAAAAAATTTGATAATGCAAATCATTTTATTTTTAAAATCAAATTAAGCAATGACCAAAATTACTAAACTATACATTCCAAATATTTTATGGCGTATTAACTCTAATGATGAGTTTGTTGTTCAAAATACGGGGGTTTTTAGTGATTTTAAATTAGCATTATGGTCTGTAATTAAATTTTTAAATTCAAAAGACTATATTCCAACAATTCATTCCATATTATCGAAACATTCTGAATTTAAAACTATTTCAGATTTTAGACAATATTTAGAACAAAATGCAACCGATGATTACTTTACAAATTGCAATTTTGAAATTTGTGAAAGAATTATGGACCTAGAATATTTGAGTATTAGTGATGAAGAGTAAATTTTTATTTTATAAAATAAAAATAGACAATAATGATATTATCTTGGTTGTAATCTTGGGTCTCTATTATAATCAATATGATTTTGAAAACTATTTCTAGATATTTCAAATCTAGGCGCTTCCGGTAATCTAAGTTGATTATTTATTGGTCTAAGAGTAGGTATTTGTTGATTAGGACTTGACAAAACACTCGCATTATCATTTGTTTGAACATTAGCATTTGTATTTGCTTGAACTTGTAATTGTCCTTGTAAATAATTTTGAAAGAAATGTTGATACAATTGAACTTGTTGTTCCAAAGTTTGAATTTTGGATATATAACTATGAATTTGCATAGTTAAATTTGCATTATCTTCTTTTAAATTATTTATTTCTTTTTCAGAAAGTTCTTGATACATTTCTGCATCATCTTCAACTCTTCTACGTTTCTTAAGATTATATTTCAAATCATCTATTTCTTTCTCTAATTTACGTTCTCTTTCTCTTGCTTTTTCACGAATTAAATTAATTGAATCTTCTTTTTCGTCTTTTTCACCGTGTCTTTCACCTACTTTTGAACGTAGGTTGGCATATAAAATTACAGGTAATTCAGGTAATTTAATATCATGAGCTCTTTCACATTTAGATAATGAACATGTATTATATTTATAATAATACATACATATCGGAATACGTAATTCATTTTTGGAATGTGCATTATAACACATATCTCCATAATTACATTTATCTTTAAATAAACACATTTTTGTTCTATAATAAGCTTTATAGACTAACATATCTAAGTTTTTACCTTTAAAGGTGTATTCTACTTCTTGTAAGTTCATCGTTTGATTAATTGGGCCTTTTATAGACAGATTTAAAATAAATTTAAAAGATTACAAATAAATCAAATTTTTATCATTCCATTTTATTTAGCCTTTTATAAAATATGATTGATGAATCGGCAGTGATTTGTGTTTTTGGAAATAAGTAGACGTTAATTATACATAGACTAATCTTCGATAGTGTTAATGTTAAAAGATGTGTATCAATTTCATATTTACACCTTTTTACCGCTTATTTTGATTGATGTATTCGCGGTGAATTGTGTTTTTGGAAATAAGTAGACATTAATTATACATATACTAATCTTCGATAGTGTTAATGTTAAAAGATGTGTATCAATTTCATATTTACACCTTTTTACCGCTTATTTTGATTGATGTATTCGCGGTGAATTGTGTTTTTGGAAATAAGTAGACATTAATTATACATATACTAATCTTCGATAGTGTTAATGTTAAAAGATGTGTATCAATTTCATATTTACACCTTTTTACCGCCTATTTTAATTGATGTATTCGCGGTGAATTGTGTTTTTTTAAATAATTCGATATAATCTCACATTATCGTATCTTCGATAGATATTCATGTCTTTTATATATTTAATTTCATTTTTACACTTAATTGCCGCCTATTTTAAATGATAAATTAGCGGTAAATTGTGTTTTTATAAAAATTTGACATTTATACAATAATTTTTAAATTATAAATAAACAATTATATATAATGATACCATTTAAACTTAAATCTGAATTAAAAAATAAAATAAGACAATATTATTTACGTCTTGACCAAATAGATATGCAATTATTTAAAAGTTATGAAATTCCTGATGAAATAGATGAATTGAATTTAATGATTAATAATATTGAAAGAATGCTAAAAAATGATTTATGTAGTCGTTTATTAATTATATATAATAATCTTTGTTTAACTACAAATGAAATTATTGAACATCAAAAAATAATTAAAAATATGACGTTAGAAGATGCAGAATTAGAATTTTATAGAATGGTTTTATGTTATAATGCTAGTCAAAATGTATTATGTTTTAATATACTATATTCTAAATCAATTGATGAATTAGAAGATATTATAAAATTAAAAGTCAAATAAAATAATACTATTTTTATTTTTTAATAAATATGTGTATATACATACTAGTTCATTGATTTTAAAATAAAAAGATGATTTTGTAATTAAAAAGAAGTATAATAAATTTTATCATGGATATGATGTAATTCATTTAGCATATCATCTACTTCAACTAATTCATCTTCCAAATAATTAATTTTATCATCTAAATCGTTCGCTTCATCATTCATATAATCACTATCAATATCTTTCATTTCAATATCATTATCTTCATAATTATATTCATAATCAGAATCTTGATTTGCATTAAAATCTTCTTCTGTATTTTCATTGATATGCTTTTCTTGATGACCTCTTAGTTCGTCAATTTCATCAAGTAAAACTTGATGTCGAGCTGCATAAATCTCTAATTCTTCATTAATATAATAAAGCATATTGCATTTGGCATCGGATAATAATAATAAATCGGATTCAGATTCTTGTGTATCAACTGTATCGTTATTAGCTAATACTTCACTTGCATTACTAAAATTATCTGAGTCATATTTTGATGCTTCAGATACTTTTGTTAAGATTTCTACTTCTTCTGTAGTTAAGAAACTTGATTGCATTTTGATTTAATTAGATAAATCAAATAATTCTGTATTTATCAAATTTTATAAATGTTATTTAAATTTATTTATATAAATGGTTAAATAAAATAAAATGCAAATCTTAACCAAAATCATGGAGGTCTTTTGAGTATTGAAAGGTCTGAAATATCAAATGGTTTAATAGTTTTCGAGACACATTTGGTATTAGGACATTTCCAACGATTAAAAACCCATTTACAATCTGGACACTGACGTCTGTATTTTCCACATTGAAAACATTGGTCGCATGTGTTTCCTAAACACACACCATCATGTTCATTACTATATGGAGAACCACGATAATCAGTTAAATTCATGAAAATAGATAAACTTGATTGCGAGTTTGATTCACTTGGTAAAGTAAATTTAGAGTTGCTATGAAATTCACGCAGAAGTTTCTCAAAGGCAGTTTCTTGGTTATCAGATTGCATTTTGCTAGTTGAACTAGCTTGCGAGTTTGTGTCCATGTTGTTCGAATGCGATAAATCGCTAACAAAAACCATGCACGCGGTATTATTTAAATAAGTAAAGGTTTAATTAATCAAATTTTTTTTTAATATAAATCTATAAATGGCTAATATAAATTAGGTAAAATATTTTTATCTTTATAATTATATTTTCTATAAATAGTAAAATAAAAAAATGCAAATCTTAACCAAAGTCGAGAGGGTCTTTTGTGTCTTCAAACTCTGAAGTATCAAATGGTTTATAAGTATTCATGATACATTCGGAATTAGGACATTCATAACGATTATAAACCCATTTACAATAAATGCACTGACTTGTATATCTTCCACATTGAAAACATTTGTCGCATGTTTTTCCAGAACATGGACCATCGTGTTCAACATTTGCATGTATTCCACGGGTAAGAAAATCAAGTTCATCATCTGTTTCAGCTAGATTAGTTTTACCATGAAACAAATATTTTTGAATTTCACTTGAGACACCAGTTAATTCTAACAAAAATTTATTAAAATCAGATACTTGGTAATCAGGGAACATATGGTCGTATTCTAGGTAATCAGGTCGAATATAATTGGAATCTAGGTAATCAGGTCGCATAAAATCGCATTGGTAGTTATCTGGTAATATTAAATCGGATTCTTTAAAACCAGGTAGCATAAAATCATATGCTTGGTTAACAGATTGCATTTTGCTAGTTGAACTAGCTTGCGAGTTTGTGTCCATGTTGATTGAATACGATAAATCGCTAACAAAAACCATGCACGAGGTGTTATTTATATAAACAAACGTTAAACTAATCAAATTTTTTTAAAATATAAATCTATAAATGGCTAATATAAATTAGTATTTATTAAATCTTTTTTAGTAAAATATTTTTCATCCTTATTAGAAGGAGTTATAATATATGCAATATTTGTATCAGTTTTTGGAATAAAATTAGCAAATCCACCTAAATTTAATGGAGTTATTTCATCCTTAATATTATATTTAAACAAACCCATATCTTTTAATTCATTTTCATTATCGATATCTAATTCAAGACCATCTGGAAATAAATCTTTTAAAATATCTCCCATTTGTTTCATAGTATATTTACGTGGTGGAAATTTTTCAGATGTGCTCATTTTGAGAACTTTAAATACGAATTCAAATTGAAATGGCAACCATTGGATAAGTGATATATTTTCATTTTTATCTTTTTCATTAATTCTACATATAATTCGGTCATCATAAATTTTAGTAATACCATTTATTGTAAAAGTATTAAAATCCATAATATATATTTAATATATAATATCAATTTTATAAAATAAAAAATTCTAAATATGTATTTTATGCTAAATAATTTTTTCTGCTAACACTTAAATATTGTTCATCTCCAATTAATATTTGAGAATCACTATTAGTTATTCTTTTTGAAAATATAGCAGGTGTTCCATCTTTTTCTATCATACAAAAACTTGTAAATTTTTGAACTGTATCCGCTAATGGTATTACATTTAATATATTTAAAAATGGTTCTCTTTTAAAATCACCATCTAAACCAGCTACTACTATAACTTTATTATAATTCTTTTCAATAAATAATATAAAATCTCTTAAATCATCAAAAAATTGTCCTTCATCTATAAAAATAGCGTCTGCCTCTTTAAATTCATGATTTTCTATTATAGACAACAATTTATCGGTCTTTAAAGCTGGTAATTTCAGTCCAGAATGTGTTTTTACAGAGTCGTCAGTTCTTGTATCGAAGGAATGATTAATTAATAAAACTTTCTTATCGATTGCTTTATAACAATTTGCCCTTCTAATTAATTCTGTGCTTTTATTTGCACGCATAGGACCTAATATTAAATGAACTTCAGTTTGTGCCATACAATTATACATATTCTTTTGAAAATAATAAAATTATTAAAACAAATTAATCAAATTTTATTATTTAAAGTTATTTGGTATTATACAATATATTTAACTCTTTCATTCTTAAATATGCTTATAAGTCCATCTGAAGAACAAAAAACAATCCTAAAGAAAATACTCAACTCTAATCTTACAATAAATGCTGTTGCTGGTTCCGGTAAAACTACAACTAACTTACACATAGCTAATGCATATAAAACCAGTAATATACTTTTATTAACATATAATTCTAAGCTAAAAATGGAAACTCGTATGAAAATTGATAAATATAAGATTGAAAATTTAGAAACACATTCGTATCATTCATTTGGTGTTAAATATTATGACCGTATGTGTTTTACCGATTTATCTATTAAAAATATCATTAATTTGAACTTACCTAAATTAAAATCATTCAAATATGATATTATTATTATTGATGAAGCCCAAGATATGACCCCACTTTTTTATGAATTTGCACTCAAGATTTTAGCGGATAATGATATTGATAACCCTAGATTAGTTATATCTGGTGATTTAAATCAATCAATTTACGATTTTAATAAGGCCGATAATCGCTATCTTAAATACGCTGATAAATTATTTTTAAAAGATACATGGGATAATGCAACACTATCCAAAAGTTTTCGTATTACAAGTGAAACCGCATCTTTTATTAATAATTGTATGTATGGTTATGAATATATTAAATCTAATAAAATTACCAATATACGACCACGTTATGTTATATGCGATACATTTGGCGGTAAATATGGAACTTCGTCAAGTATATTATCCGAATTTAAAAATATTATATCTCTTGGGTATAAACCAGATGATATTTTCATTTTAGCTCCAAGTATTAGAACAAATAACTCACCTGTTCGTATTTTAGCTAATCAAATTTCTGAAATGAATATTCCTATTTATGTTCCAACAAGTGATTCCGAGAATATTGACGAATCTATTATTGAAAATAAATTAGTCATATCAACTATTCATCAATCTAAAGGTCGTGAGAGGCTTGTAGTATTCCTTTTTGGTTTTGATAACTCCTATTTTAAGTTCTTTAAGAAGGATGCGGACCCTACTAAATGTCCGAATGAATTATATGTTGCAACTACACGTGCATTAGAGAGATTAATTATATTCCACCATTACTCAAACGATTATTTGCCATTTTTAAATAAAGATTTATTATCAAAATATGCTAATTTTAATAATGGACGCTTATTTATTAAAAATAATGAATCCGAAAGTTTTGGTAAAATTGCAGTCACTGATTTAATTAGACATTTAACTATGGATACAGTTCAAACTTGTAAATCATTCTTAAATGTTCAACAAATTCGTTCTCCTTCTAAAATGATTAAAATACCTATAAAATCATCGCAGGTAGTTGGTAATGAAAGTGTATCGGATATTACAGGAACTGCTATACCTGCATATTATGAATATAGATTAAAGCAAAAAATGACTATTTTTAATGGTATTCCAACCCAATTTATAAAAAATAATAAATCTTCCACTAAACAAACATTAATTTCAGATTTTAGTTCAGGTGAATGTATGATAGATACTGATGATGATAAACCTATATCTAAAAATAAAGAGCCACAAAAAACAGCAGATACATTAATTGTTGAAAAAATTAAATTAAATGAAATAAGTGAATCTGAATTATTATATTTAGCAAATAGGTGGTTATCTTATTGTTCTGGATATATATTTAAATTAAAACAAATTAAGAATTTTAATTGGTTGTCTCATGAAAATTTATTAGCTTGTATAGACCGTATGGATACACTTGGATTATCTAAATCTACTATATTTGAAAAAAAAGTATCTGTTGAAAGAGATAAGATATTTAAAAATAAAGATGTTGCTGGTTATATGGATTGTTTTGACCCTGTTCAAAACGCTGTATTTGAATTTAAATGCACTGAACGTATTGAAGATGAACACTTATTACAAGTAGCTTTATATATGTATTTATATCGTATAAGTCATGGTAAAGTAAAAGAAACTGGTAATATTATCGATTTATTGAATAAACAATTAAATATAAATACAAATGAAACTCGGTTTTATGTTTATAATATATTAAGTGATGAATTGATTGAAATAAAAGCTGAACAAGGTGTATTAAAAGAAATGATTAGTTATTTAGTAGAAAGAAAATATGCACAATTAGTTATAGATAATGACGAACAATTTTTAAATAAAATGAATGAAATCAAAACCAAGTATATTATTAATTAATGACATTTATAAAATCAAAGTATTTTTTAAATAAATATTATCAAAAAATAAATATTTATATAAAATTAAAATTTAATTATCTTATATAAATAGTAATAATGCCTGAAGTTATTGAAATAAAAGAATACTCTGATTTTATCACTAAACATTGTTTAAATTCTAAATTAAGAGATATACATATTGAAAAAGGTCGATATAAAACACATGGTGCATTTAAGGGATTCGATTTTATACAAAATTCTTTACCTAATAAACTTGTTAAAGTTGGTTCAAAAGGAAAATTTATGTATTTTAAATTTGAGAATGATTATTATTTAGGTATTACTCTCGGTTTAACTGGTGGATGGTTTTTCAAAGAAAAAGGTAAAGATGATTTAGTTCATGGATTAAAAAATTCTCATTATCCACCTGCTGAAAGAACGGATTATATTGAAAAAGCCCTTAAACATATCAATATTAATTTTATATTCGAGAATGGCACACTTTACTTTTATGACCAATTGAGTTATGGAACAATATCGGTTTTTTCATCAACTGAATTACTCGATAAAAAACTTAAGACTATTGGTATGGATATTTTAGACCCTGAAACATCATTACAAGCTTTTTTAACTAAAATGAAAACTGCAACTAACCTTAAAAAGAAAATAGGTAATGTATTAATGGACCAAAAACAAATATCTGGTATTGGTAATTATCTCCGTGCAGATATCTTATATATGTCTAAAATATCTCCTTTTCGTTTAGTATCCGAATTATCTGATGATGAACTTAAACTAATTTATAAAAATAGTCGAGTATTAATATGGGGATTATATAATCGTCAAGAAGGTATAAATTTAGGTATGTTAAATCAACATAGTAAATTACCAACTGATTATGACCGTGATTTCTTTGTTTATGAAAAGAAAACAGATATTAATGGATTACCGGTTATTAAAGAAGAACTATATGAAGGTAGTCAAAAAAGATTTATATTCTGGGTTCCAGAAGTTCAAAAATAAAAAAATTGATTAATAATTAGCAATTAGCTAATAAATATAAATAAAATTTTATAAAATATTTAAATAATGCATCTTTTACAAACATATTATGTAAATGAATCTGATGTTGATGATAATCATGATTTTCAATATTCTAGACGTTTATATATAGACAAATGTATAATTAATAATGGTATTAACCAATATATTAAGATACATAATGATTCGGATGATTTAATTAATCGTTATCAATTATTAGAACATACTGATGAAATTATTAAAGATATATTTTATTATAATGATGAATATAATCATCAACGATATATTACTATTATTACTAAATTAAATTATATCGAACACGATGAGCCTGTTGTAACAATTGCATATTTTTCAGATGAATATGGTAATCGTAATACTAATAATACAATTATATGTAATTATGGTAATTATTTATTATCTACACATTATTCAGGTATTTTCGATGTTAATTTTCAAGCATATAATATTTTAAATGATATATATCATGAATCTAATAATGATGAATTAGAAATAGATATAAATCAAATTATACAATTAAATATTGATAAAATAAATAATTTACCAGTAATTCAATATAATTCAGTATCTATAAATACTGATTTATGTTCTATTTGTATGGATGAATCTAATAAAGATATGATTAGTATTAAAACTAATTGTAATCATGTCTTTCATAAAGAATGTTTAACTTCATGGATAACAGCTAACTTTAAAAATGATAGTTGTCCATATTGTCGAACTAAATTATAAATATTCTAAAATAAAAATATTTATTTTTTTATAAATCATTCAATGAAATTTTTAAATAATTCAGCATCATCAAAATTAGGTTTAGTTAAATAATTACTAAATACAGTTTCAAATATCGCCATTTTATATTTATCTTCTGAAATCTTATTTATAATTTCTATATTCGGTCTAACACTTCTAAATGGTTTGTTGTTGCAATAAATACACTATTATCTCTAGTTAATGTTCCTTGTAAAAGATTTAGAATATAATCTAATGTAATTGGTTGTTCATCATTATCTATTGCTAATTCAGCAGTTGATTGAGAAACAGGTATATTATAACCTAATTCACGTTTATGTAATATTTTAGAATTACAATCTAAATCCTCCATAACAATAATACCACCGAATTTGTGTGTGTTTGTGATAGATTTGATGTCATTTTACTTTTTTTATTATTAATTATAAAATATTATAAATTGTCAAATTTTATTATAAAAACATTTTTATAATTTATAATTAATGTCTGAAATGTTTAATACATTAAAACAATATTTGGTCTTGAATATGAATAAAACTATTATTCCAATTGCTGAACAATCACATTCAAATGCTAATCCTACAATTAAAGAATTATTAGATAAAGCTACACATAATATTTTAGATAAGAAAGGCTTATTACCACCTAAAAATATAGATATAAATACTAAATATTATGAAAAAAATGAAGAATGTGATTATATGATTGAGTTG
>VFQS010001361.1_pt1 | contig 22707 bp, 20 predicted proteins | sample 3512361 | NCBI WGS metagenome assembly VFQS01 (sample SAMN10412375, study PRJNA504923) | tailings metagenome | isolation source: Relicate 1 Philex TSF3 active mining | place: Philippines
TTCTTCGAGAGACGCACCATCGGGTATCACCCAAACGGATTGTTCGGGAACGCACACAACTTCTGCGTGTGACCCGAATCCCATCGTTGCAACAACAGGTTGTCCTGGTGCAATGCGAGTAACACCATCGCCAACATCGCGAACGATTCCTGCAGCTTGATAACCAACAATGTGTGGTGTTGTTGCTAAGACGCCACCTTGACGATGCAGCAGGTCGCCACCTTGAATGGCGATTGCTTTCACATCAATGCGTACGAAACCTTTCCGCAATTCTGGTTCAGGAACGTCTTCGTAACGGAATACTTCGGGACCACCCACGTGGTCATACACAGCAGCTTTCATGTGTGTGACCGTACTCGCTGGTGTTACGCGGCGCGTAAGGCAAGGGTGAAGGTGATGACGCAGAGCGCAGCAAGTGCGTAGGCGGAATGATGCAACGTGCTGCCAGGTTGTCCTAAGAGCTGATTGATGGCGATTGGAATGGTGGTGGAGTCGCTCCGGGTCAGAAACGATGTGGCGCCAAACTCGCCCAACGAGATGGCAGCAGAGAGTCCTGCCGTGCGACGGAGAGCAGGTTGAAGGAGGGGGAGTTCTATTGTGCGCCACGTGCGCCATGGTGATGCGCCCAGTGATGCAGCCGCGTATTTGGTTTCGTTCGGAATTGCTCTCACTGCTCCGTCAAGTGTTCGCAAGGCAAGTGGTAAGGCAATCACGCAATGCAAAATGGGGATGAGCCAACGTTCGCCGCGCCAGTTGATGACGCCGTGGTTAAACGTGATGATGACACCAAGTCCCAGTGTGACGGCAGATGTCATGAGCGGCACTGCGGTGATGGTGTTCAATAATGAACCGCTGTTCTGTGCAGTAGCAATCACGAGAGCACAGAGAGAGGTGATGACAGCACACGCAATGGCAAATGCGAGAGAGGTGAGCAATGTGCTGCTGGTGTTGATTCCGATTGATTCAGTAGTTCCATCGAACAACCAGCGGTAACCGTTGAGCGAGAGCGAGTCATTCACGATGAACGATCTGACGATGACCCCACAGAGTGGAGAGATCACAATGAGGGTGGGTACGGCAACCGCAATCGTGACGGCGACCCTGTGATGGCGTGAGATAGTGCGCTGGTGTGATGTGAGTGTCAACTCTGCGTTTTCGTGATGTGATGTACGGGTTCCCAGTGTGTAGATGATCAAAATGACAACTGCTTGGAGAGTCGACAGCGCAACTGCTGTTGACGTATCGCCAAGGTTCACCGCTTGCGTAAAGACTTCTGATTCAACTGTTCGTCGCGAGATGCCGCCAAGTACAGCGATGACTCCGAAACTAGAAAAGCAAAACATGAACACAATGGCTGTCGCTTGTTTCAATGAGTTGCCGATGTAGGGGATGGTCACATAACGGAATGTTCGCCACGTGGTTGCGCCTAAGTCTGCGGCAGTGTCCTCAAGCGCGGGTTCCATGAGGGCCCACCGAGGTCCAACAATGCGCACAATGACTGCCACATTGAAGACCACGTGCGCCCACAGAATTCCCGCAACACCTTCCGATGCAAGCACTGCTTTCACGCCTGTTGCCACAACTACTGCAGGCATAAAGAACGGAACAGTGACGAGGCCTGTGATCGTGCGTGAACCAGGAAATGTGTAGCGCGCCAGTGCCCACGTCAGCGGAAGTCCAATTGCGACGGTGAGAAGTGTGGATGCTGTTGCTTGCCATGTGGTGAACCACCACACCTGCACAAGAGATGAATCGGTGAGCGCTTGTGAGATGGCGCTTGGACGCACAAACCGCACCAGCATTGATGCGACAGGAAATCCAAAGAACAGGATGAGTGCAGATATGGGGAGAATCTGCACCCATCGCATAGTTCTTTGGACGGCGTGCATCCTCTGAACTGAGTGCGTCACAATGCGATTGCTCTCCATGCATCAATCCATGCACTGCGATTCTTTTCAATTGATTCTGGTGCAACGGTGAGTGGCTTCTGTGGGCGAACTGCAAAGTCGGTGAAGACTTTGGGAATTTCTGCGTTTGGATTCACCGGCCAGACAAACAGTGTGAGTGGCATTGACTCTTGGAATTTCTTTCCCAACAAGTAGTCGACCAGTTGTTGCGCAATTTTCTCGTTTTTAGTGCCTCGTAGAACGCCGACGTATTCAGTTTGACGGAAACATGTCTGTTCCATGACTGCCGTTGGCGGTTCATCAATGGGAGTTGCTGAATAGACAACTTCTGCGGGTGGGCTAGAGCCATATGACACGACCAGTGGATACTTTCCCTTGCCGCTAGAGCCCGAGAATTCAACTGTGTATGCACTCGTCCAGTCGGGTGTGATCTTGACGCCATTGTCGATGAGTTGCTCCCAGTAGGGCTGCCAGTTGTTTTCACCGAAATGTGCAATGGTGGCAAGGAGAAACCCAAGTCCAGGTGATGATGTTGTTGGGTTCTGGACAACAAGCAGATTCTTGTATGTGGGATCGATCAAATCATCGAATGTCTGAGGCGGTGTGATGTTGCGCGACGCAAACCATTGCTTGTCGTAGTTCACACAAATGTCGCCCTCGTCAACAGGCTCGTACGAGGTGAGAAGGTCTGCATCTTGTGCTCGTGAGAGAAATGTGTTGTCAATTCCCCACATCACGTCACCTTCGGGGTTTCCTGCAGCCAGGATTGCTTTGCTGACCATGGTGCCGGTGTCGCCAGCAGTAACGACCTTGACGGTGACCCCAGTGTCGTTCGTGAAGTCATCAAAGATTCCTTCCTGCGGTGTGAAGGCGTCGTAGGCGACCAACACAACTTCGGTGGGTGCCGGAGCTGCGGCCGGGGTGGAACACGCGGCAACGAGTGCACTCAGTGTGGCAATGAGTGTGGTGGAGATGAGAGTGCGCTTCATCGTGATTCTCCTGTGTGTGTGGATGGTGTCGTGTGTTGCTGGTGCTGGTGCTGGTGCTGCGGCTGATGTTGCTGTTGCTGCTGCGGCTGATTGTTGGTCGGCGTTGTGATGGCTGCGAGAACCCCCGTGCGAATGGTGATGCTGACGGTGTCACTGATGGCGACATTGCTCACACCTCGAGATGCGAATGATTTCAATGTGTCACGTGTGAGATTCCATTTCAGTCCCGCTGTCGTCACGCCTTTTGCATGACCGCCGAGGGGAATCAATGAAATGGTGTCGCCCGGGTGCGTTGAGATACGTGTGATTGTTTGAGGTGTTGCAATGCGAATCAGCGATGTGCCGACATGCGCTGTCACGGTGGCGTCTTCTGCATGTGCCACGAGAGCATGAACCATTGACAGAACGTGATCAAATCTGTCGCCACCTCCAGTGATGACATGAATGTTTTTGTATCCGAGATCTGTCGCCATATGTAACGCGAGTTCTGTATCGGTGTGGTCTTTGTCTTGCGGATGCTCGATGATTTCCACGTCGCGCGAGCGAGCATCGTCGAGGTGAGCGGGGGAGATGGAATCCATGTCCCCGATCAAGATGTCGGGAGTTCTGTTTGCAGCGATGGCGTGTTCCCACCCCGAGTCAGCAGCAATGACCAATGCATCGGGCGATGCGTAGGTGAGCGCGATGTCGTGGGGTGCGTCGCCTCCGATGAAGATGAGTGCTTGGCGAGTTGCCATGTCCGATTCCCTCCGCCGGCATTACCCGGATCAGGTTCTTGGGTCGATGGCCGCGGCCACCCTCTCAGCCCGTCGAGTCGTACGAGCTCCCCATTGGTTGTGTTGTGGTGTTGAGGTTAGCCAGATTTCTATCGGAGTTGATAGAGAATCGTTACTGGGTCGAGGCTGTAGTGGTGGTGGTTCTGGTTCTCGTCGTGGTTGTGGTCGTGACGATGGGCGTCAGAGAGTGTCTTTAATTCGTTGTTCCGTGCCGGCTTGGTCGTTGTCGCGTAAGTGTCGGTATCCCGCCTTTCCATGTCGCGTAGTTCGTTGTCACGTAAGTGTCGGTATCCCGTCGTCGCAGTCCGCCCCTTGCATCATCACATCTGTCGGCATCCCGTCGTTGAAGCACACCCAATGCATCATCTCAACTGTCGGCATCCCCACATCTTTCGTACCAAAAGCCGTCATGCCGCATTGCCGTCATCCCGCCACCCATCACCCCATGCCGCATTACCGTCACTTGTGACGCCATGCCGTCGATGCGTCACTGGGCCGAACTCGATGAATATGCCGTCATACCGTCATGCCGTCGGTGCGTCACCATGTTCAGGATGTAGTGATGCAGTCGTGGCGTCATGCCGTCAATGCGGCGTTGGAATGGTGGTGCAAACATGGCGGGATGCCGTCTAGTCGGTAATGCGGCGCGAAAGTGGTGGGATACCGACAGATTTTTCAGAAGTGGTCCGACCGAGAGAGGCGGGATACCGACACCCCACGTCCGAGAATGAACTCGCATCACACTCGACTCAGGCGCGAGCCATATCTGGCTCAATAAAAATAAAAGTTGCAATCGGAACCACAGCACGCATGGCCGCTTCAGCCTCGTCAATCGCCCGACTCACATCGGCAGCAGGTAAAGACGGGTCAAAAATAACTTTTGCAGCGACGAGCAAGGTGTCTGGCCCTAAATGTTCCGTGTGCATGTAAATCAATGAACGTACATGGGGATGTGAACGTAATGCAGTCGTTAGAGCAAGTCGATTCTCGGCCGATGCAGTCTCGCCCATTAATAGCGCCTTCATCTCTACACCTAGCACGAAGGCAACGATGACCAGCAGCACTCCGATGGCAATAGACCCCACCGCGTCCCATCGCGCATCGTGCGTGAAGTGGCCCATCAATACACCAAACAATGCCAACAACAATCCCGTTTCGGCAGCTACATCTTCCAGCAACACAGTCGGCAACTCGGGCGACTTTGCAGACTTGATGAATTGCCAATACGACTGGCCTGCGGGCTTTATGTGCGCCACCTCGCGCATTGCTGTGCGCAGTGAGAAAGTCTCCAACACAATCGCAACTATCAAAATGCCGACAGCAATTCCGAGACTGCTTGTCTCATGCGGATGACGCAACTTGCTGATGCCTTCATAAATGGCAAACAACCCGCCCATGCTGAAGAGCACCAATGCAACAACGAAAGCCCAGAAGTAGCGCTCACGTTCATGACCAAAGGGGTGCTCCTCATCGCGAGCGCGCACGGCACGACGTGCGCCCAGCATCAACAACCCCTGATTTCCCGTATCTGCGAGCGAGTGAACAGCTTCAGCCGCCAAACCGGCAGAACCAGTCACGAGAAACCCCACAAACTTTGAGATAGCGATTCCCATGTTGGCGAAAAACGCCGCGATGATCGCCTTACGACTTCCCTCATGCATGCGTCTAGGTTGTCATAGAGAGACACATCACAAGTGCCTCGCAACGGGGGGAGACACAACATGGGAATACTTGCAGGGAAAGTTGCACTCGTTACGGGCGGCGGTCGCGGAATTGGTCGCGCAATTTCAGAAATGCTTGCTGCACACGGTGCAACCGTTGCCATCAACTACAAGCGCGACAAAGAATCCGCAGAAGAAACGCAACGAGCAATCGAAGAACTTGGTGGAACCGCAACCATCCACCAGGGCTCTAATGACGTTCCCGAAGAGAACAGAAACCTCATCAATGACATCATCGCAACGCACAACGGCATTGACATCGTTGTTGTGAATGGTGGCGTCGCATCAAAAGGTCGATCTGTTGTCGATACCGAAGCAGAAGAGATCTGGAATCTTGTTGCTACTCACGCGCTTGGGCCACATCAACTCTGCAGAGCGTTTCTCCCACACATGCGTCAACAAGGTGGCGGCCATGTGGTTTTCATTTCCAGTGTCGCAACATCAGGCATGGCTGCTAACGGTGCGCCGTACAACATGGGCAAGGCCGCCATGGAAGCACTGGCATTCACGTTGGCAAAGGAAGAAGAACCCCACAACATCCACGTGAACATCGTCGCCCCGGGACTCGTGGAAACCGACATGGGAGTCCGCCTCGCCAGAGCAATTACTGGCCGTAAAGAAATGGCAGACCTTCGTTCTATGGATGCCCATTCACCATTTGGTCGTGTGTGCCAGCCCGAAGACATCGCCAACGCGGTGCTTTTCTTCTGCTCGCCGCAGGCCTCGTATGTCACAGGCCAACGCCTACAGGTCAACGGTGGCGGCAACAGCCTCCGAGTGGGTCAATGACCCACCAGCGCCAGCCGGTCATCGGGAAACACCGGCAGACACCCGCGCAATAACCCCCGCTATCCTTCGTGGCGTGAGCCCACTTGCACCGCAAAATTCAGACACCATTATCGAGATCACTGACGAGGCACTCGCGCAGCTCATCACCCTTCGTGACGAAGAGCCAGACAAAGAACGTCTCGGCCTTCGTCTTGAAGTCATTGCAACACCTGGCGAAGAATTTAAGTACGACTTGTCGTTCGAGGTAGTGACACAAGCAGCCTTCTCTGACGAAGTGCGCACCATCGGCGGATTAAAGATCATCATTCCGCTCCAAACGTTTGAACACATCAATGGTGCTGTTCTCGATTACTCAGAACGTCAAGGCCTCATCATTCGCAATCCGAACAAGCCACCAGCACCAATGATCGATGGCTTGACGAATGATGACGAACTGTCGGCAGCAGTGGAAGCGGTCATTTCCACCGATATCAACCCTTCACTCGCAGCACATGGCGGATTTGTCACTTTCATCGGTCACGACACCGAAGGCGTGGCATACCTCACCATGGGCGGGGGATGCCATGGATGCTCCATGAGCAAGATGACCATGCTCGAAGGCGTGCAAACCACATTGGTGGAACAAGTACCCGGGATCATCAAAGTGCGCGACGTGACTGACCACGCAACTGGTGCAAACCCCTACTACAGCTAACGCATGAAGGTCGCACAACTGTGGACGTACCCCGTCAAGTCGATGGTGGGCAACACGGTTGCATCTGTTCAACTCACTGAGTTAGGCATTGTCGGAGATCGACGGTGGGCTTTGCGAGATCTTGAGCGCGGCGGAATTCGCGGTGCAAAGAAAATCGGCAACATCATGCAGTTTGCTGCACGGCGTGACGCTGACAACGTCGTCATCACATGCCCGAACGGCGATGTCATTTCATCGACGGACCCAGATGTCAATCAGAAACTGTCTGCTGCACTTGGCCATCCTGTAGCACTCGAGTCACTTCCCGTCGACAACAACGTGGAGCACTTCCGCCGTGGACCCGGTGATAGTGACGATCCATTGACTGAACTGCGCAGCATCTTTGGCCGTGAAGATGACGAACCACTTCCAAATTTCGCCGCGTTTCCACCTGAAGTTGTCGAATTTGAATCACCACCGGGAACACATCACGATTGCTGGCCATTAATGGTGATGACCACTTCAGCTTTCGATGCATTGAAAAAAGCGTTGCCCGATTCGGTTATTGATGAGCGTCGCTTTCGTCCCAGCATTGTGATTGATGGTGCACAGCCTGGTCATCCTGAATTTCACTGGAAGGGTCGCATCGCTCAGCTGGGAACAGCTCGTGTGGAGTTTCTTGACCCATGTCCGCGATGCGTCATGATTACTCGTCGTATCAATGACGATGTACCTGAAGACAGGGCAATTCTCAGACATGTCGTACGTGACCTCGACCAAAGCCTTGGTGTCTACGCACGCATCCTCACACCTGGCACGGTGGCATTAGGCGACTCACTGACATTTGTTTAACGCACGGTTACCACGAACTGTGCGACTAGACGCACCTACTGAATAAGGTGAATCTCATGGGCTTCTTCGCTTCATTGAAACAAAAAAGTGCCGCTCGAAAAGCGCGTGTTGCTGCTGAGCAGTATCAGCAAAAGTTCGGTGCGTGGAAAGCCGAAGCCGACAAGATTGACGAGTACATCACCATTGTTCGCGATTGCGCAGAAGGCCGCATGCATGAACAGCTCACCGACCACACCGACTACGGCTTCATGTTGAATGCCGACGAAGTTCCCGTCGCATATCTCCCCAAATCGTTCTTCTTAGAAGTTGTGCGCGCACCATCCACATACAGCGGTGGATACGGCGGCGTATCGTTCCCATTGTTCGGACGTGTTCGCCTGAACACAGGTGGCATGCGTGGGAAAGTCACTCCTGGTGAAGAATCGGTCGAGATGACCGACGAGGGCGCAACCATGATCACCACCGAGCGCATCATGTTCACTGGCGGAGTCCGCACTCGTGAATGGAAATTTGCCAAGATGCTCAGCGTCACCCATTCACCTGCCGGCTACTCCGTGTTTGCGGTCAGTGGAAATTCAAAGCCTGCAGGAATCGCCTTTGGTCCCGATGTTGCAACCGAAGTGCAATTTCGAATTGAACTGGGCGCGGCAATTGCTCGTCACCGCCTCACGCATTATCTCGCTGAATTAGAAGCGGAAAAGGCTCATCACAACGCAGAGATGCCTGTCCCGCCTCCGCCAGCACCGCCAGCAAGTGCGTAAACGCTCGTTAGCCTTCGCGCTATGCGTATCGGAGTTCTCACAGGTGGCGGCGATTGCCCAGGTCTGAACGCAGTCATTCGCGCCATCGTGCGCAAAGCAATCAACGATCACGGAGACACCGTTGTTGGTTTCATGGACGCATGGGATGGCGTATTGGAAAAGCGCACGATGGAGTTGTCGGTTGCATCACTTGCTGGCGTCCTGCCTCGTGGCGGCACAATTTTGGGAACTCGTCGCGGAAGCCCATTCGATTATCCCGATGGTCCGCAACGCGTGAAAGACAATTTGCGAGAACTCGCAGTTGATGCACTCATTGTTATTGGCGGCAACGGATCATTGTGGGTGGCGTCAAAACTTCACGACGAAGTGGGAATCAAGGTCATCGGTGTTCCTAAGACAATCGACAATGACATCGAGGGAACCGATGTATGTTTCGGCTTCCACACCGCCGTACAAATTGCAACGGACGCCATTGATCGATTGCACACCACTGCGGAAAGTCACGACCGTGTGATGGTGGTGGAAGTAATGGGACGTGACACTGGTTGGATTGCGACGCACGCCGGCATCGCTGGTGGTGCAACGGCCGTTCTCATTCCTGAACGTCCGTTCAATATTGATGAAGTAGCTAATGCGGTGAAACGCAAACACGCACGCGGGCGATACGCATCAATTGTGGTGGTGGCCGAAGGTGCAATGCCGCAAGACGGCACTATGCCTCAGCCTCGATACGACCTCGACCCCTTTGGTCGTCCGCGTCTAGGCGGGATCAGCGTTGAAGTAGCGCGCGCACTGGAAGAGCGCACAGGTTTTGAAACTCGCGTAGTTCAGATTGGTCACGTGCAGCGTGGGGGAACACCAAATGCATTTGATCGTGTGTTGTGCACGCGTTTGGGCGTTGAGGCAGTATCAGCACTGCACGACGATGCAACAAACGTCATGATTGCCGTGCGTAATGACACCATGGAACGCGTGCCACTCACTCAGGTGGTTAATAGAACGCGATACGTGGACTTGTCGCTGTACGACAATGTTGCCACTGTGTTTTTCGGCTAGGCCCAAAAGTAGCCAGCACTAATAAAACTCCGTCTTAGCGACGGCCCTGCTGTTTTGCTTTCTTCGCCTGCTCAGCAGCTTTCCGTGCTTTGCGCGCTTCACGCTTTGTAGCCTGCTCAGCCTCATCTTTTTCCAAAACAACTACTGGAGCTACTGCGCCACCCATGGCGAAACGCTCGTCGCTTGCCACAAGTTCGCGGAAGCCTTTGAGTGAGCGTGAATATTGAATGACCATCAACCGCACTGCATCAATTCCGAACTTTTCAATTGCGCGTGGCAACAGTTCGTTCAGTTGTTCAAGCGTGGGGTCTTCGGAGGCATCGCCCAGTTCTTCAATGGCCCACTGTGTGCAGGGTTCGGCCAAGATAATTCCCGAATCGTGGGCCATGCGTCGTTTGGCGATGCCATCGCGAACCGCAGCACCTAAAGAGGCTGCGTCGTCATATGCACCCTCGGGCAATCCGATGATGCGCGCAAAGCCGTCGCGAAGCTCGCCCTCGAGTGCACCTGCCAACGCAGCCAACGTTGCATCATCCATATTCTCGAACGCTGCGTTGTAGCGGCGGTCAAGCAAGAAGCGATCTTTTTCATCAGTCATGGCAGGCCTTTCAGAGGTACCCCGCAAGGCTAATTGCTGAAACGCTCATCTGAGCAGTACCTGCACCTCGTTCACACGTGCAGTCAGCGGGACACGCGTCGTAATGCTGGGCAGCGGGCCGCCAATTCCCAAGCTGGAACGCCATGAAACCTTCCATGTAATGCCGGCTCGTGCGTTGTAGAGACCAGAGCGTCGGGTGTGTGATGCAGATCTGTACGTGTACATGCAGTCCGTGGACGATGTATCGCGCATGCGTCGGGTCCACGCAGTGCCGGGACCCACACACGACGCAGGCGCATTGCCGTCACCAGGTGAATACGTCAACACATGCGGACGTGCAGTGGTGGTCACAGTAATGGGACCCATTGGTGTCGAAATCCACGCGGTCACTCGAATGGGTTTCCACATGGACTTTGGTACCCAAAACCATGTTCCTACATTCACCACCATGTTGTTCATTGCTGGAGCTGTGCGAAACGCCAACATGTTCACAGCGCGTGACACACGTTGATGTGCAGTTTCTGCAACACGCGCAGGCCCATCGTGACGAATCCAGTGATACGACAGAATGCGATCATCGCACGCCTTGTACACCAGTGTTTCCGTATGTGTTCCCGATGGAGTTGTCACGGTCACGGGACCAACGCCTGACACCGGCTCCCACACACATGGTGAGTCGGCGGGAGGGGAGTCGAATCGCACTTCGGCAGAGATGATGGAATCGTTCACACTGCCATCGCCACTGGCCCCGGCGTGAACTGCACCCGTCCACGCACCTGTGGCAATCGCACAACTCGCCATCACCACCGCAAAATGTCTCATTCGCGTGTTGATTGTTTCCCTCAATGTCATCTCACAACCCCTTGATTTCATTGGGCAATGTGGCCCGTTGTGGAAAAGAAGGGGAAGCATGACGAACCACGGGACAAATGTGCAGTCAGGCCCAGGTGGTGGTGAATGTGTACGCCGATAGCATTCGTTAACCCCATTTTTGGGAGGCAAGAGCCGAAAGTGATTGGTGTCCATGACCCAACAGCACCCTGAACTCGAGCAAGAGCAGGCCTACATCCTGTTCGCGTACGAGTGCCTCGAGGCAAGCCGCACAGGCGCCATGAAAATCAGAGAGCTCACCTCCGCCGGGCCTGGTGGAACATTCCAAGCGCGTCTCGAGCGAAATGTGTTCGACGAAAACTTGGTGCACCGCCTTGAACAACTCGACCTCGGTGATGCGGCCCTTGTGTTTGGTCGCATTGATCGTGTTGCAGAAAACGACGAAGTAGAGAACTTCCACATTGGTCGTTTAGCGGTGGCCGATTCAAACAGAGACCCCGTTGTTATTGACTGGCGTGCACCTGTTGCCGAGCCGTTTTATCGCGCCACGGGTCGTGAGCCAATGGGCTTGCTCCGCCGCCGCCATTTTGTTGTTGAAGGCGCAAAGTTGCTGGCATTGGAAGACGAGCTTTTTGGTGAAGGCCACTTAGGTATTGGTCAAGACGATGGTTTGGCTGACAACAATCCGCGTGCAGGTCTTCGCGGGTACAGCACATTGCTCACAGCTTTAGGTCGTAGTCGTACTGGCCAGTTGGGCGACATTGTTGCCACCATTCAGGCCGAACAAGACGAAATCATTCGCTCACCACAAGGTGGAGTGCTGGTGGTGCAAGGTGGTCCTGGTACCGGCAAAACAGTTGTTGCATTGCACCGCGCTGCGTACTTGTTGTACACACATCGTTTCCCGTTAGAAGATCAAGGTGTGTTGGTCATTGGACCAAACCGAGTGTTCTTGCGTTACATCGAACGAGTTCTTCCATCGTTGGGAGAAGCAGGTGTTGAGCAAGTCATCTTGGCTGACCTTGTTCCCGATGTTCAGTTCGGTGGAAAAGAACCATCGCATGTTGCTCGCGTGAAGGGTCAAAAGAAAATGGCTCGCGTCATCGACAAAGCCATTTCAGATCGTGAACGTCCGTTGCGGGAAGATCTTGTGCTTCCGTACGGAACGTCATATGCACGCCTGTCGGTCGAGGAGAGCACGGCAATTGTGAAGGCGGCTCGTCGTCGTTATCACCGTCACAACCAAGCTCGCCGTTTTGTTGAAAACGAAGTGTGGGCCGCAATGGCTGCATCAGTGCGTTTCGAAACAGACCCTGAAGATGTTCGTGAAGCGCTGCGTGAAAACATCGAGATGCGTGCCGCACTTGAACGTATGTGGCCGTTGTTGTCGCCGGCACAGTTGTTGCACGACTTGTTCGGCTCAAAAGCGTTGTTGAAGTTGGCTGGTTCTGGAATTATCCCCGAGGCCGATTATTTGGCGTTGCACCGTGAACGTTCCGAAACAGTGAATGATGTTCGTTGGACTGCGGCAGATGTTGCGTTGCTTGACGAAGCACGTTTTCTCTTGGGTCCGAAGCCGCGTCGTAACGGCAAGGTGGACGAAGCAGATGAAATTCGCACCTATGGCCACATTGTTGTGGATGAAGTGCAAGACCTCACGCCGATGCAGTTGCGCATGGTGACGCGGCGTTCTTTAAGTGGTTCCATGACGGTTGTGGGCGACATTGCTCAAGCAACAGGTCCTCTTGCTCCCAACGAATGGAGCGACGTGTTAGATCACTTGCCATCGCGTAAAGAACCACGCATTGTTGGTTTGTCGGTGGGGTATCGCATCCCGTCGCAAATCATGGAACTAGCCGACAAAGTCATGCACGCAGCAACCCCTGGCTTGCGTGCACCGCGAAGTGTTCGTGATGGCGATGAATTGCCCGTCATTACACGCACCGCAGATGCCCACCAATTGTTGTCTGCAATCACCACACGTGCAGCAGAACTTGTGGCACGTGGTAACGGTCGTGCCGCAATCATTTGCCCCGATCACATGGTGGACACAGTGTCATCGGCACTCGACGCCGCATCGCTAGAACACGGTCGCGCACAGGCAGCAGGTCTTGATCAAAGCTTGTCCATTGTTCCGGCAAGTGTTGCGAAGGGCTTAGAACTCGACGACGTCATTGTGGTGGAACCAGCAGACATTGTTGCCGAAGACTCACAAGGTCTGCGCTTGCTGTACGTAACGCTCACACGTTCCACTCGCAGTTTGACAGTGCTGCATCACGCGCCATTGCCCGACGCAATGCTGTAACGCGTTAGCGGTTCAGTAAGTCGGGGAGAGACTCGCGTAACAGCGACAAGAAGCGATCCGCTTTGTCGGCATCGGCTGGACGCTTACGCTCGGTGGCAGTTCGCACCAGCTCAACAATGCGCTTCATGTCTTCGTCCAGACCAATTACACCACTTGCTTCTACTTGAGGCTTCAACACTGCCCAAATGGCTTGCGCTTGTGCGTAGACGGCTTTTGCCTCTTTCGACTTTGCATCCACAATCAATTGACCCAAGCCGTCAATGGTGGAATCAAACTGTGTGAGCAACTGCTCAATGTCGCCTTCAGGTGTGGGCAGAGTTGTTGTAGTGGTATCGCCACCGGCCACTGTGGTGGTGGTGGCGGTGTCCAAAATTTGGGTGGTGCACGAAGACATCACAACAACACACGACAACGCGACAGCAATTCGAGACACAGAGCGCATGATGTTCCTAAACCGTGACAAGAATTCGTTCGGTGGCAAATTTTTGAACCACGATGTCGTTGCCATCCATGACCACGGTCATTGCGTTGTCATCGGCAGTGCGTACTTGGCCACTCATTCCCGGCATGAGGTTGGTCTTTTCTAAGAACTCCAACATTCCCGGTGAGAACTCGAGCTCTTCAGGAATGCGACTGACAGTGAAACTTTGACCAACGTTCACTGATGCCAATGACACTGCGTCGGGTGCCGTGTAGCCAGAACCTGGAATGGGATTTCCGTGTGGGCACGTGGTGGGGTTGCCCAACTTGCGACTCATGGCTTCTTCCACTTCGTCAGACATCACATGTTCCCACCGACCAGCCTCACGATGTGCAAGTGCCCACGACAATCCCAAGATGTCGGTCATGAAGCGTTCGGCAATGCGATGACGACGCACCACACGCTGTGCAAGTTCTTCGCCTTTTGCGGTGAGTGTGATGTTTCCACCGGCCACCTGACATAGTCCCTCTTCGGTGAGGCGCTTGATCATTTCCGACACGGACGGCCGTGACACTTTCAAGCGTTCTGCAATACGGGCCTGGATGACCTCGAGGTTGTCCTCGGCCAATTCGTAAATGCACTCGCAATATTCCTCGAAGGCAGGGTGGTGTTCTCCGGGGTTCGGCATGGGCTCCATGTTACTGCCGACCCACCAAGTGGGTACCCTGCGTGCATGGCAGATCACAAGGTGCTCGAGGCGTTTTCGCCCGCTGTGCGTGAATGGTTTGCCACCTCATTTCCTGAACCCACGCCACCACAGGTGCAGGGGTGGCCGGCCATTGTGGGCGGTGCACACACGCTTATTTGCTCACCAACAGGCAGCGGAAAAACTCTCACCGCATTTTTGGCAAGCCTCGATTCACTCATCACCACCGAGGCTCCACCTGCCAAGCAACGCACTCGTGTGTTGTATGTCTCACCACTTCGTGCACTTGCATTCGACGTAGAAAAGAACCTTCGCGCACCACTGGCTGGCATTGGATTAGCAGCAGAACGTTTGGGCGTTCCTTTCGCATCACCAGTTGTTGCAATGCGTACTGGCGACACGTCTGCAAAAGAACGTCAACAATTGGCGCGCACACCGCCTGACTTGTTAATCACCACGCCCGAGAGTTTGTATTTAATGCTCACGTCGTCCGTGCGTGACACATTGGTCAATGTAGACACCGTCATCATCGACGAAATTCACGCGCTTGCTCCAACAAAGCGTGGCGCGCACCTCATGCTCACATTGGAGCGATTGGAAGAAATCACCAAATGTCCACCACAACGCATTGGGTTGTCGGCAACGCAACGACCACTAGAAGAAGTGGCGCGTTTCTTGGGCGGTCAATCGAACGGGCAACCACGCCCTGTCACCATTGTTGATACTGGCGTACGCAAAACGCTGGACATCTCGGTGGTTGTGCCAGTGGAAGACATGGGAGATCTTGGTCAGTTATCTGCACCGGGCGAACTGCATTCGGGTCCGGCCACGGCAGCTCTCGCGCCACGACGCAGCAGTATTTGGCCCAGTGTGTATCCGCGCATTCTCGAACAGATTCTGCAGCATCGTTCCACCATCATCTTTTGTAATGCGCGTCGACAAGCAGAACGACTTGCGGCACACATCAATGAGCTGGCCGCAGAGCAGGGAATTGGAGTTTCTCCCGACACAGGGTTGGTGACTGAAGAGTTAGTCAAGGCTCACCACGGATCACTAGCGCGTGAACAACGTGTTGTGATCGAAGATCAACTAAAGCGTGGTCAACTTCGCGCCATTGTTGCCACCAGCAGTTTGGAACTGGGCATCGACATGGGCGCGGTTGACTTGGTTATTCAAGTGGAATCTCCCGGTGCAATTAGCAGGGGGTTGCAACGCATTGGCCGTGCAGGTCACAGCGTGGGTGAAGCAAGCGTTGGCACCATTTATCCCAAGCATCGACACGATGTGTTGGAGACCGCTGTTGTGGTGCGCCACATGCTGGACGGGAAGATTGAAACAACCCGTTACTTGCGTCAACCGTTAGATGTATTGGCGCAACACATCGTGGCCCATGTTGCTATTACGGGCGAAACAACTGTTGATGCCGTGGCGGCCATGGTGCGTCGGTGCGCTGCGTATACAGAGCTTGACGACGCTGTGTTCACCAATGTTCTTGATTTGTTGTCGGGTCGTTATCCCAGCGAGGAATTTTCTGAATTGCGTCCGCGCATTGTGTGGGACCGCGTTGCTGGCACATTGCGCGCGCGAGACGGAGCACAACGTTTGGCAGTCACCAATGGCGGCACCATTCCCGATCGCGGCTTGTTCGGTGTGTTCTTGCCCGACGGCACACGCGTTGGCGAACTAGACGAAGAAATGGTGTACGAGTCGCGTCCCGGCGAAACCTTCTTGTTGGGCGCCAGCACATGGCGTATTGAAGACATCACGTTTGAACGCGTGGTGGTCACGCCCGCGCCAGGTCAGCCCGGAAAGATGCCATTTTGGCGCGGCGATTCATTGGGTCGTCCAGTGGAATTGGGCAAAGCGTTGGGTGAATTCATTCGCGAGATGCGTGGCTTAGACGAAGCAGCCGCAATCGAACGGTTAATGCAACACCATCAACTCGATGCGTTCGCTGCACACAATGTTGTTACCTATTTGGCAGAGCAAGCAGAGGCAACAGGTGTTGTTCCTGACGACACCACCATCGTTATGGAACGCTTCCGCGATGAAATTGGTGACTGGCGCGTGTGTATTCATTCACCATTCGGCACACCAGTTCATGCTCCGTGGGCCATGGCAATTGAACAACGTCTTGGTCAACGTTTAGACATGAACGTAGAGGTCATGTGGAGCGACGACGGCATCGTGCTGCGACTGCCCGAGTCGGTTGATTCCATTTCTCCCGACGACATCACCATGGATCCCGATGAAGTGCGCGAGATTGTCATGGCGGCCGTACCCACAAGCAGTTTGTTTGCGGCGCGTTTCCGCGAATGTGCAGCCAGAGCATTGCTGTTGCCGCGACGCCGACCCGACCAGCGCACACCGCTCTGGCAACAACGGCAACGCGCCGCAAACCTGTTAACCGTGGCGGCTAAATACCCAACATTCCCCATCTTGTTGGAAACAAGCCGTGAGTGTTTGCAAGACGTGTTTGACGTGCCGGCACTGTGCGAGGTGTTAACAAAGGTTCGCTCGCGCGCTATTCGCGTTGTCAATGTAGATACACCAAAGGCATCGCCGTTCGCGCAAAGTTTGTCGTTCAATTGGATTTCAGCGTTCATGTACGAAGGCGATGCGCCATTGGCAGAGCGCAGAGCCGCGGCATTGTCACTTGACCGTGATTTGTTGAATTCACTGTTGGGCGCGGAAGAACTCCGCGAACTTCTTGATGCAGACGTTCTCGCAGACCTTGAACTTGAATTGCAGTGCTTGGTGGGTCACCGCCGTGCAAAGAGCCGCGATGAAATTCACGATGTGTTGCGCCGAATTGGTGACGTCACTCGGGAAGGAATTGCGCAACGCACTGATGGTCCTGCTTTTGAATGGATCGACGAACTTATTCGTGAACGTCGCGTCATCACTGTTGTGGTGGCAGGTGAAGAGCGCCTCATTGCTGCTGAAGACGCTGCGTTGTATCGCGATGGCTTGGGCTGTGCATTACCGCTGGGATTACCCGCAGCATTCACCGACCCAGTGCAGCAACCGCTGATGCACCTGGTGTCGCGATACGCACGCTCTCATGGCCCGTTTGTGACGCATGATGCCGCCGCTCATTTCGGAGTTCCCGCTGAACGTGTGATTGCAGTGTGTGATCAGTTAGAGGCAGAAGGTCGTATGGTGCGCGGTGAGTTCCGCCCATCAGGAACCGAGCGTGAGTGGTGTGATGCCGACGTGTTGCGACAATTGCGTCGTCGTTCACTTGCTGCGTTGCGCAAAGAAGTAGAGCCTGTTGAACACGCTGCGTTGGCGCGTTTCTTGCCGGCGTGGCACGGAGTGGTGTCACCACAACGCGGTGCCGATGCATTGGTTTCGGCATTAGGTGTGTTGCAGGGAGCTGCGTTGGTGGCGTCGTCATTAGAAAGCGACATTCTCCCGTTGCGTGTTCGGGGCTACAAAATCAGCGACCTCGACGAATTGTGCGCCGCTGGAGAACTGGTGTGGGTGGGTGCTGGTGCATTGGGCGCAAGTGACGGCCGCATTCGATTGTTCTTTGCAGATCAGTTGGCACTGCTTGCTCCCGCAATGGAATGGCCAGAATCACCAACAGGCGACATTCACGATGCCATTCGCATCGCACTGCAAACACGCGGCGCAATGTTCTTCTCACAATTGCGAGCGGCAGCACCCCACGCCACCGACTCTGAAGTGTTGGCGGCACTGTGGGATTTGGTGTGGGCAGGTCAGGTCACCAACGACACGTTTGCACCTCTTCGCGCAATGATTGCAGGTGGAAAAGCATCGTCTGGTCGCACTGCGCCGCGTGTGCACGGACGAACAGCACGGCCACGCCCTGGTCGACTCACTCGCATTGGCCCGCCAACAGGAGCTGGCCGTTGGAGTTTGGTGGCGCCGTTGTTGGAACCACCACCAACACCCACCGAAGCATCACATGCGTTAGCAATTCAAATGTTGGAACGCCACGGAGTTGTCACACGTGAAGCAGTGTTGGCCGATGGCGCAGTCGGTGGCTTTGCTGGTGTCTATGGCATTTTGAAAACAATGGAAGAACGCGGACAAGTGCGTCGTGGGTATTTCGTCGATGGTTTGGGTGCTGCACAATTCGCATTACCTGGTGCTGTTGATCGCTTGCGCGATGCCCGCAATGCCGCCGAGATTGATCTGCATCCCGACGATGCGCCCGCACCAGTAGTTCTTGCGGCAACAGATCCGGCGCAACCATTCGGGGCAACATTGGCTTGGCCACTCACCATGGGTCGCCCCACACGTAGTGCGGGCGCTGTTGTGGTGTTGTCTAACGGCGAGCCGTTGGTGTGGTTTGATCCACGTTCGCACCACTTGGTCACATTCCCCAACTACACAATCGATACATCGTGGGCAGAAGCATTGGTCATGTTGGTGAAAGACGGACGCCGCCGTGGGGCAGAAGTGCGAAAGATTGATGGTGATTCTGCATCACCCGATCACCCTGCAATTCAAATTTTGCAGAACGTTGGTTTTGTTGCGGGTTACCGCGGTTGGTCGTTGCGCGACTGACCCAGCGAACGCAATCCGGCCCACGCCAGGCCAGCAACTGAACGGCCAATTTCTTCGGGGTTGAACTCGCGCCCATTCTTCATTACTTGGCGGCTGACTGCTTCGGCCATTCCCACAAGTCCGATGGCAAATGTGTACAGGTTGTCTTCGGGCGCGTCGACCGCAATAAACGGCGAGATGGCACGAGCCGCGGCATCTTCGAACTCGCTCACAATGTCGGCGAATTCTTCGTCAACGCGTTCGCTACTTTCAAACAGCAATGCAAATGCGGTGCGATTGGTGTGCACCCACGTGAAATAGGCAATCATTCCGCGTTCGGTTTGTTCACGCGGATCAGATGTGCCGCTGACGGCTTTGGTGACGTCAGTTACTAACTGTGCACCTACGTGATGTAACAGTTCCAAATACAACGAACGCTTTGAATCAAAGTATTGATACAGCACTGGCTTAGTGAGAGACATCGCCTCAGCGATGTCATTCATGGATGTGTTGTGATAACCGCGCGCAGAAAAAGCAGTCAGCGCTACTTCAAGAATTTGATCGCGACGGTCAGTGTGAGACATTGCTACAAGCCTTTTTCTCTGTCGTCTCGTTCGGCAGCTTTCACTGCGTACCCAATGATGATGGATGGTGCCAACAAGATTGATCCCGCCACCAACAGCACAATCACCGCAGTGACAAGTGGGCCTTTGAAACCGAATGCAAACGCCATCACGAAACAACTAATAGCTAGCGCCCACAACAAATACCCAATGCGGTTTGCCAACAAGTTCAGATGTGCAATTTTTTGGCGACGTTCACGCACAGGGTCATTAGCGGGGGAGTTCATAGGTGACAGGGTACGCCGAATACGTGCGTGTGGCGATATTGGCTAGACACTGTCACCCTTGTCACCCTTGTCACCAACAATGAAGGACTGTTGTACTACACGTTTGCGGGGATGAGGCGTGTGAGATAGCCGAAAAAGATGAACAACATCGGCAGAAACACAATGGTGGCAACGCCATAGACCAGCATTTTGTTGCGACCACGACGCACAAGCACTGTTGCAATAACGGCGAGGGCCACACATAACAGCGCCCACAGCACTGCACCGGGAATTGCGTCGGTGTCATGGAACCACCCCGCACTAAATGCAGTGACCGCAGGAGTAGTTGGCGGTTCATACACAGTGGGCGGCGCAGGTTTCGTTTCTGAATCTAAAACTGCCTTCACAATGATGCGATTTTGTGAGGTCCATTTCGGATGACACGACACCAATGTCAGTTCCGCAATGGAGTCATCCAGCGTCTTGGCTACTTCAACATCTGCGGGGGTCACAATGAAGGGCTTTTTCACCACGCGATAGGTGTATGTGGTGCCACCGCGGGTCAACACAATCTCGTCGTCAACATCAAGTTCGTTCACACGTGAGAATGGTGCGCCATACGACGTGCGATGCCCGGCAATTGCAACGTTGCCCAATTGGCCGGGCAGTGGAGAGCCGTCAAACAGTCCCGGCCCTTTTTCCAGCGCTTTGTAGTCAACGCCGGCAACAACAATCTTGTCGACGCCGATGGAATCAATTTCAATCCGGGTGACTGCATCGCCATAGGTGGGGATTGCTGGTGCTTGTGATGTGAACTGCTGCTTCAGGTCGTCTTGTGCGCGCATTTCTGCAAGACCTGTGCCCCATAGTTGGTAGGCAACGAATAGCAACATCAATGTGCCAATTGTGATGAGCGCTTTGCCAACAATGCCCAGAACAACATCAAGTCGGCGTCGTTTTGCCGTATTTGGTGCTGATTCCTGTGTTGTCACACATTCACCCTACTTGTGCGTTGTTGGTGTTGTCTGGCGTTCACTAGCGTGAAGACCGCATGAATACCGTGATCGAGCTCAACAATGTGGTGGCTGTGCTCGGCGGTTTCCCCGCACTTGCTGGAGTGTCGTTGAACGTGCAGCGCGGCGATATTGCGCTGTTGCAAGGACCAAACGGAGCAGGCAAGACATCGGTGTTGCGTGTGTGTGCGGGACTGATGCCCATTGAGCGTGGTTCAGGAACAGTGTTGGGAAAGGATCTTTCTACTCAACGTGAGGACATCCGTTCACGTGTTGGATTACTGGGTCATCAAAACGGTTTGTACTTAGACCTCACCGTGAAACAGAACATTGAGTTCTGGGCAAGCACGGTGGGCGCAACGCGCGACGAAGTCACTAGTGCAATGGCGCGCATGCGACTTGATGGAAGGTTGTCTTCGGTGACTGCAAGTCAGTTGTCGGCTGGTCAACGGCGTCGTACTGCACTTGCCAGTTTGATTGTGCGTCGTGCAGAAGTGTGGCTGCTCGACGAACCACATGCAGGATTAGACGCAGCAGGCCGAGACGAATTGGATGACCTGTTGCGTGCAGCAACACATGCCGGCGCAACAGTGATGTTGGCAAGCCATGAAAGTGAACGCACTGAAGGGTTGGCAACACGTGTCATCACTATTGATGGTGGTGGCGCACACAACAGCACTGCCCGTGATGGTGGTGTGCAATGACTACGGCATCACCAACTCGATCATCGTCAGTGCGTCTGCGGGTGATGCGTTCTGTTGCTCGTAAAGATTTGCGCATTGAATGGAACAGTCGCATTCTTGTCAACCAGGTTCTTCCGTTCGCAGCGATTGTGATGGTGCTGTTCGCCTTCGCGCTTGACAACGAAGGAATTCTGCAACGCGTTGCACCTGGTTTGGTGTGGCTCGCCACCTTGTTCTCCATGTTGGTGGTCATTCAACGATCCTTCGCGGTGGAAACTGCCGATGGTGCGTTAGATGCATTGCGCGTAGCAGGTGTTGATCCCGGCGCCATCTTCCTTGGTAAGTCACTTGCATTGGCCGCACAGTTATTGGTGTTAGAAGTGGTGTTGGTGTTCACCGCAGTGGTGTTGTACGCGGTGGAACTGTCTGCTGCTGGCCTCGGACTACTGGCGGTCACGGTGGTGGTGGCCACGGTAGGGTTGGCATGCGTGGGCACCTTGTATGGCGGGCTGGCCGCTGGTGTGCGGGGTCGCGAAACCCTCTTGCCCTTGCTGTTGTTGCCTGTGGTGGCACCGGTTCTTATTGGGGCCACCCGTGCCACGGAATCGGCATTCCAGAGCGGGGGAGCAACGGTGTCAGAGGGGTGGCCCTGGGTGGGGCTGTTGCTGGTGTTTGCCGTGCTGTTCGCTGCAGTGGGGTCGGTGGCGTTCGGGCCCTTGGTGGATGAATAACACTCACACCCCGCACGTCGCTCAGAGCCCTGAACCGTCCCCAACTAATCGGTCACATCCACCCCTACCGATTTCCCTTCACCGCTTTGGCAGGTAAGACTTACAGCCGTGAATTCAGCCGTGACCCCCCAGCGCGGCACCGGCACTCCCGCTACTCGCCGCCTCGGTGTTGTTGTGCTGGTGTTGTCAGTAGCGCTCGCATTGTTCGGCTTGGTGTTTTCCGCTGAAGATCGCGACCAGGGCAGTTCGGTACGAATCATGTACACCCACGTTCCCTCTATTTGGGTGGCCTACATCGCGTTCATTCTCACCGCGGTGTGCTCTGGTGTGTACTTGTCGAACCGCAATCGTTCGTTGGCGTGGGATCGCGTGGCTGGTGCAAGCGCCGAAATTGGTGTGTTGTTTGTTGCGGTGTCGTTGGTGACAGGAAGTTTGTGGGGTCGCCTCAGCTGGGGAACCTATTGGGTGTGGGATGCACGTCTCACCAGCACAGCGTTCCTCTTTATTACCTACATCGGATACTTGGCTGTGCGTCGCTTGGGTGGAAC
>VFQS010001362.1_pt1 | contig 22704 bp, 18 predicted proteins | sample 3512361 | NCBI WGS metagenome assembly VFQS01 (sample SAMN10412375, study PRJNA504923) | tailings metagenome | isolation source: Relicate 1 Philex TSF3 active mining | place: Philippines
CCGACATCACCGCCCTCACCCGCGCCGAGCGGGTGGAGGTGCTCGATCCGGCCGCCGCCGCCGCGGCTCCGGCCGCCCGGGCCCTGGCCGGCGTGAGCGGCGAGCTGCAGGTGCTGCTGCCGCTCGAGGGGCTGGTGGATCTCGAGGCTCTGCGCGGCCGCCTGGAGAAGGACATCGCCAAGGCCGAGAAGGAGATCAAGGGGCTCGCCGGCCGCCTGGCCAACCCCAGCTTCGCCGCCAAGGCCCCGCCGGAGGTGGTGGCCGAGTGCCAGGCCAACCTGGCCGAAGCCGAGGCCCAGGCGGAACTGGCCCGGAAGCGACTGGCGGATCTGGGCTGAGGCCAGGGCCGGTGTGACGTTGCCGCAGCGAACGGCAGCGGAGGGCTGCCGTTCTGCGTCGTCCCGTTTAGGACGGGGCCACCAGGCCCTGGGATCCAGCCGTGACACGCCTTCGCACCGCCGCGCCCAAGGGCGTGGGGGATCTGTTCAGCGAGCTCTACGTGTTCGGCGACAGCCTTACCGACTACGGCTCGCTGGCGGCCTATGTGCAGAAAACCCTGCTGGCGCCCACCGCCCTGCCCGCCTGGAGCGGGGTGAGCTTCAGCAATGCCAACACGGTCTCCCAGCTGGAGCTCCGCGCGCTCCTTGGGCTGAGCACCCCTTCCCGCACGGCACCGGCGAGCCTCGGCCTCCCGGATCCCTATTACGTGCTTGCCAATGCCCTGGTTGCCATCCCGGGGCTGGGAACCCCGGGGGCACCCTCCTTCGCCATCGGCGGCGCCACCAGCAGCAGCGTCAGCCTTTACGACGTGATCACGGTGCCGGGCACCACCACGCCGCTCTCCACGGCGATCCCCAAGCTCGCTGCCACCGGCCTGCAGACCCAGATCCAGGAGGCCATCAGGCAGGGGGTGCGGCCCCTCTCCAACCAGCTCACCCTGAGCCAGGGCGGCGCCAACGACCTGCTGATCGCCTCCATCCAGCAGAACCCGGACATCGAGGGCGTGCTCGACACGGTGCTGGCCAACATGCGCGAGAACCTCAGCGTGCAGCTGCGCGCCATGGGCACGCGCCAGCTGCTGACCTTCGCCCTGGCCGACTTCCGTGGCGTGGTGGATGGGGTGGCGTACCAGATGCCGTTCCTCACCGGGCTGCTGCAGCAGGCCAGTGCCCCTGGCGCCCCGGCCTGGCTCCAATCCTGGAAGAGCTTCGTGGAAGGCGGTGGGCTGGAGCGGTTCCAGGCGCAATACGCCGGCATGGTGCAGGAGCTGGGCAGGCAGTTTCCCTATGCGGCGCTGGTCTATGCCTCGCCGGAGTTCGGGGCGAACTGGGCGCTCTATGGCGATCGCCTCGGCAACTTCGAGAGCTATGGCATCCGCAACACCCTCGCCTTCGCCCAGGCCACGAACCAGCCCCTGCCGGCGGAGGCCACCAACCGGTTCCTGTATTTCGATTCCATCCACAACACCGAGAGCGGCCAGCGGATGACCGCCAAGGCCCTGGCCCTCACCCTTGAGGCACACCAGAGCGCCATCGCGGCGGCCACCCTGGTGGATCAGCGCAGCGGCACCCGCCGCAGCGACCGGCTGCGGGCTGGCCCGGTCAACACCCGGCTGGATGGCCTGGCGGGCAACGACACGCTCACGGGCCTGCAGGGCAACGATGTGCTCTCCGGAGATGTCGGCAACGACAGGCTCAGCGGTGGCAAGGGCAACGACTGGCTTGCCGGCGGCGCGGGCTCCGATCGCCTCAGCGGCGGCAAGGGTGCGGATTTCTTCGCCTACGGGGCCGAGGATTGTCGCCGCCCGTGGCAGGACATCATCACTGATTTCAGGGGGCAGGAGGGTGATCGCCTCGGCCTCAATGCCGTTCTCGATGGCACCGATCCCTTTGCGAATCCGGGGTGGACCTTCATCGGCGCCAAGCCGTTCACGGCCGGCCAGCCGGAACTGCGTTTCCGCCAGCAATGGCTGGAGGGGGATGCCAACGGCGATGGCCGCTGGGACCTGAGAATTCAGCTGCAGGGGGTGCGCAGTTTCGATCCACAGTGGATCAGCTGATCACCCAGCCCGCCAGCTCCTCCAGGCCGCGGCGCAGCCGGGCCAGGCCCTCTCGCAGGATCGGCTCGGAGGTGGAGAGCACCAGCCGCAGGTGGCCGGCGGCGCCGGGGCCGAACCAGCGGGGCGCCCCCGGCACCACCGCCACCCGCTGGCGCTCCAGCAGCCGCTGGGTGAGGGCCTCGGGGCTGAGCCCGTGGTGCGCCACCTGCGGAAACAGCACGTAGGTGCCCTCCGGGCTGCGCACCCTGGTGCCGGGCATGGTGCTGAGCTCGGCCACTGCCAGGTCGCGCTGGCGCTGCAGGTGGAGCAGCCAGGCCTCGAGCCAGGGGCCCGCCTCCTCGATGGCGGCCACGGCGGCGATCTGGGAGAGGGTGGCCACGCCGGCCATCGTGGTGTGGGCCAGGCTGGCCTGCTTCAGGGCCTCGCAGCCGGCGGCATCCGGCGCCACCACGCAGCCCACCCGCAGCCCCGCCAGGCCGTGGCTCTTGGAGAAGCCCTGCACGCTCCAGCAGCGGGCGGCCACCTCGGGCCCCAGGGCCGGCAGGCTGAGCAGACGGGCGGGCGGAAACACGATGTCGGCCCACACCTCATCGTTGAGGATCTGCAGGTTGTGGCGCAGGGCCAGCTCGGCCAGCGCCGTGAGTTCATCGGCCCGCAGCACCCGCCCCACCGGATTGAGCGGGTTGCACACCGCCAGCAGCCGGGTGCGGGGGGTGATCAGCGCCTCCAGCCGCTCCAGGGCCAGGGCACCGCTGAGGGGATCCACCGGCAGCCGCCGCACCCGGCCGCCGGCCGCCTCCACGGCCGCAGCGAACAGGAAATCCACCGGATCGAAGACGATCGCCTCATCGCCCGGGCGCAGCAGCAGCGCGCACACGTGGCGCATGCCCGCCGCCGCGCCATCCACCGCCAGGATCCGCTCCGGCGCCGCCGACACCCCGCGCCGTTCGGCGCTGAAGCGGGCGCAGGCCTGGCGGAAGGCCGGCAGTCCCTCGGCGGGCCCGTAGCAGAACAGCCCTTCGGCCGCCTGGCGGGCGATGGCCTCGCGCACCACCGGCGCCACGGCGAAATCGGGATCGGCCGCCGTGAGTGGGATCACATCCTCGGGCTGGGCGGCCCAGCGCAGGTTGAAGGCCTGGCGCCGCAGGGCGGCCAGGGGCACCTGATCGGGAGCGAAGGGGAAGGGATCGGCGGCTGTCATCGGCTGCCGCTGCACTCCAGCTCGAACCCCACCAGGGGAGGCCGGCACCGCTCCGCCCCGGGGGTGGCCGTCAGGAACTGGCGGCGCGTCTCCCGCCCTTCCTGCAGCAGCCGCGTCACCACCGGCAGGCGCCTGCTGCTGTAGCGCGCCAGGGCCGCCGCCAGGGCGGCCGGCTCACCTGGATCCACCCCCGCCAGCGCGGCGCCGAGCTCCAGGGCATCCTCCAGGGCACTGGCCACCCCCTGGCTGGTGAAGGGCAGCAGCGGGTGGCCGCTGTCGCCCACCAGCACCGCATTGCCGTGGTGCAGCCGGGGCAGGGGATCGAGGTCGGTGGTGCGCCACATGTGGGCACGGTCGCCGGCCGGGCCGTCGAGCAGCCCGTCGAGCGGCGGGATCCAGCCGCGGAAGTGGCGGCGCAGGAAGGCGCCGGTGGCCTCCAGGCCCGAGATGGTGTGGCGGGCCGTGGCGATCTGGGCGTAGAGCAGCAGCTGCCCATCGCGGCAGGGCATCACCCCCAGGGCGAGCCCGGCTTCCCGGTCGTGGATCTTGCGGCAGGTTCCCGCCAGCTGCTGCACAAGCGCCGGGGCCGGGGTCACCAGCACCAGCTCCGTCACCTGTTCCGGCGTGAGGCTGGCCCCGGGGAACAGGTTGCGGCGGCACAGCGACCCCACCCCGTCGGCGGCCACGATCAGATCGGCGCTCCAGCGCTGGCCATCGCAGCCCACCACCCGCCAGCTGCCCGCCGGGCCTGGCTCCAGCCCAGCAGCCACATGGCCCAAGAGCGCAACGGTGGCGGGCAGTGCCCTGCTCAGGCGCTCGATCAGGTCGCGATGCAGCAGCGCCAGCGCTCCGGGGATCGCAAAGCTGCGCGGCGCCGTTCCATCACGCGCGTCCAGCTGGAAGGCGTCGATCGGGCAGCCGTCGGAGGCGATGTCGTCCACGCCCAGCCGTTCCAGGGCGTGCCGGCCGCAGCGGGGCAGCAGCAGCCCCTGGCCCGCACGCCGCCGGCGCGAATCCTTTTCGAGGATCGTGCAGCGCCAGCCGAGCCTGGCCAAGGCCAGGGCGCTGGCCAGGCCGGCGATGCCGCCGCCCACGATCAGGGCTCCAGGTGGGGGGCTCGCCATCGCGGGGACCTGTCCGATGGTGGGCGTGCTGGAGGTGGGAAAAGCGCTGGGCGCAAGGCCGGGTGGCCAGGGGTTGATTCTGGCATCGCCCCTGTGGCCTTCCGGTAGCAGAAGGTGCGGCAAGGGTGCAGTGGATGCCAGCAACTCGGGCTAAGGTCGCCGCACTGAGCCGCAGCCTGATCTGATTCCCGCAGTGGAGCCCCGCCAGCAGCGCATGGCTGACAACGCCCTGGCGGAGCGGTTGTCGCGGCTGGTGGCCGACGATCTGGAGCTCCACGTTCAACCGATCCTGCTGGTGCACGAACCCGGCAAGATTGCCCTGGAGCTGCTGTTGCGCTTCCGCTCGCCCGAGCTGCAGCGCCTCGGCACCGAGGCGGTGTTTCAGCGCGCCCACGATCTCGATGTGGCGCACCATCTCGATGCGCTGGTGCTGCAGCAGCTTGAAGGTGTGCAGCGGCAATGGCGTGCCCTGGGGCCCCTGGCGGCCCGGGTGGATTACATCAGCGTGAACATCAGCAGCACCTCGGTGGCCAGCACGGAGCGGCAGGAGGCGTTGATCACCATGCTGCGCATGCAGCGGGTGGATCCTGAGCTGTTTCGCCTGGAACTCACCGAAACCGCCGCCATGAATGTGGCTGAAGGCTGCGACAGCCTGCGCACGGCCTCCCAGCGCCTGATCGAGGAGCTCGGGTTGCGGATCATGGTCGACGACTTCGGTTCCGGCCTCTCCAATTACCGCCGCCTCTGTGAGGCCTGGTACGACGCCATCAAGCTCGATCTGCAGCTGGTGCGCGGCATCGCCGTGTCGTTTCGTCTGCAGACCTTCGTGGGCTCGCTGATCGAGGCGGTGCACGGCATGGGCAAGACCGTGGTGGCCGAGGGCGTGGAGCATCACCGCGATCTTGAGGCCCTGCTGCGCCTCGGCGTGGATGCCGTGCAGGGCTATCTCATCGCCCGGCCCATGCCCTGGGCCGACCTGCCGGCCTTCCTTGAGGCCAGCCCCTGGCTCGATGAGGCCTGCATCGCCCGCCTGCAGGGCCAGATCCTGGAGTCCGATCGGGAGCTGCAGGCGCCGTTGCTGACGCCCGCCAGCGGGATACCCAGGCTGCAGCCCGTGCCGCTGGAGCGCTACGTGCTCGAACACTGGTCGCGCCTGCGCAGCTTCGAGGAGGTGGTGCTGCGCTACGTGCAGGAACTGCGCGGCTGGGGGCTGGAGGTGCTGCGCCTCTCCCTGGCCTTCCTGCCCGACCGGGAGGAGGTGGACTGCATTCAATACATCTGGCACGGCAACCGGCCGGGTGATGTGCAGACCCTGCGGATGCAACGGGATTTCCTCGAAACCACCCAGCATCTGGAGAGCGTGCTGCACCACATCGCCACCCGCTCCCGGCGCTATCACCTCCCCCTGGGCGATGTGCAGACCCTGCCCTTCGGCTTCCTCGAGGAGCTGCGCAGCAAGGGCGGCAGCGATTACTTCGGCCTGCGGCTGGCGTCGCGGGGCGTGTCCATCCCCGTGCTCAGCATCTGCCTGGCGGGGCCCCGCCGCTTCAGCGCCAGGGAGATGGAGCGGATCGAAACGATGAGCAGCCTGCTCAGCCTGCTCTTTCACGCCTTTGAGTGTGAGCGGGCCAGCCGGCTGGCCCTGCTGGATCCGCTCACCCACCTGCCGAATCGCCGCAGCTTCGATTCGCGCATCCGCGCCGAGGCGGTGGCGGCCGTCACCACCGGCCTGCCCCTCGCGCTGCTGCTGGTCGACATCGACCGCTTCAAGCGCGTGAACGACAGCCTGGGCCATGCCTACGGCGACACCTGCCTCAATCGGGTGGCTGGCCTGCTGCGCCAGCAGCTGCAGCGCCAGAACGACATGGTGTCGCGGCTGGGCGGCGAGGAGTTCGGGGTGATCCTGGCCAACGTCCGCCCGGACGACGCGGTGCGGATCGCCGAGCGGTTGCGCCTGGCGGTGGATGCGGCCGCGATCGAACACCCGGCCCCGATCAACGGGAAGGGCCTCACCGTGAGCCTGGGCGTGGCCAGCTGGAGCCCGCAGGCGGGGGAAGCCCTGGAGGTGGACGCCCTGCTCCAGCTCGCCGACGACTGCCTCTACGAGGCCAAGCGCCAGGGCCGGAACCGGGTGGCGGCGGCCCGGCTGCACCCCGGCTCGAAAGGCACGTTTCTGCCCTGAGCCCTTCGCCTGACGCCATGGGGCGGCACCGTGTTCCAGGCTCAGCCCGGCAAGCGCAGGGCGATCTTGCCGAGCGTGCGACGTTCCTCGATGCGCAGGTGCGCCTCGCGCAGGTTCTCCAGGGTCCAAGGCAGTTCGCTGGTGAGGGTGCTGGTCAGCACGCCCGTGTCCACCAGATCGGCCACGCGATCGAGGATGGCGCCCTGCTGGGCCAGGTCCACCCCGAAGAGGGAGCGGGCGAACATCAGCTCGTACTCCAGGCGGATGCTGCGGGCGAAGAGATCGGCGGTGGCCACGGGGCGCCCGATCGGCAGCAGGCAGACGATCCGGCCGAGGGGTGCCACCAACGGCGCGATCGCGTCGATCGTCCCGTCCGGTTCGGCGGTGTGCAGCACCTGATCCACCTGCGGGATGCCGAGCTCCTGCAGCTGGGAGGCCAGATCACCGCGGTGGTCGATCACGTGGTCGGCCCCCAGCGCCAGGCAGTGGGCCTCAGATTCGGGCCGCGAGGCCGTGGCGATCACCCGCGCTCCGGCCACCCGGCGCAGGATCTGGATGGCGTTGCTGCCCACCCCACCGGCGCCGCCGATCAGCAGCACCGTGGCCCTGGCGGCGCCGGGTTGGAGGGCGATCCCGCAACGGTCGAGCATCGCCTCCCACACCGTGAGGGCGGTGAGTGGCAGGGCGGTAGCTTCCGCCGCGCTCAGCCGCTGCGGCCACCGCCCCACCAGGCGGCTGTCCAAGAGCGCGAATTCACTGTGGCAACCGGCGCGGGCCACGCTGCCCGCGAACATCACCCCATCGCCGGGCTGGAAGCGACCATCGCTGCCGGGCCCCACTGCTGCCACCACACCGCCTCCATCCGCACCAGCAGATCGGCACCGGTGGGCTGGGGCACGGGCAGCTCCAGCTCCTCCAGCGCCTCCACGCCCCCGAAGTGGTGCTGGCCGAAGGCCCGCATGCGCGCAGGCAGGGCGGCAGGCAGCACCAGTCCCCGCACAGGCTCGGCACGGAATTGGACTCCCGTGATCCGTTGTCAAGATCCGCTGTGCAAGTCGCGCGCCCACGCGCCAGCACATCAACGGCCCGCAATCCTGTTGCCGGCATCACATGGCAGGGTGGCTGGTGTGCACGGAGATCGTGATCGGCCACACAGTCGTGGACGAATGGATGGATCGTTGAGTGATTCTTAATCCGCTGCTAACCCTGCATGCCGTGCCGTCGGTGATGGTTGATGCAACGCGATTCAGTGTTGAAGCATTCCGCCGATGGTTTCCCCCGCCCCTGGATCCTGGCTTGCACTCCTGTTCGCCACTGTGGCCCGCCGCAGCGCGTCGGCATCCCCTGTTTTAGCGTCCCTTAATCTCTCCACCACCAGTCCGCAGACCACCCCGCCCACGGAGAACTTCCAGACTGAAATCTCCACCGTTGTTGTTGTCGGGGGTCAGCGCTTCACCATCTCCTCCGGTGGCGGCACCACGCTCCAGATCAGCCGTTCCACCGATCCAGCCTCCACCGCCCCTGCTCTGCTGACCCGCGTGAGCTATGGCTCTGCTCCTGTCGGCATTTCGCCAACCCAGGCTGCGTGGGTGTCTCAGTCGGTGGCGAGCTTCGGCAACCTTCTGGCGGTGGCCCTGTCGCCCACGGATTACGGGACGCAGGGAGGCAGGGGGCTTGTGCGCTTCTATCGCGTAGCAGCGGATGGCAGCCTCACGCTTCTGCAGGATGTGATCGTGGGCTATCTGCCCGACGGCATCGCCTTCAACAGCACCGGTACCCAGCTCATTGTGGCGAATGAGGGAGAGCCAACCGCCAACTACAGCATCAATGGTGTTGCGGTGGACCGGCCGGGCAGCATCGGTGTGATCGATATCCGCAACACGGCGGGTACGCCGAGTTTCGTCTACACCGACCTTGGCTTCGGCAGTCTCAGCCTTCCGGCGGGGATCAGGATCAGCGGCAAGGCGGGGCTCTCCACCCAGGCCACCGATATCGAACCCGAGTATGTGAGCATCAATGGCGCCTATGCCTATGTGACGCTGCAGGAAAACAATGGGGTCGCCAAGGTCAATCTGCGCACCAAGGTCATCGAGCGAGTGTTTGACCTGGGCTCGGTGGACTTCGCCAACCAGCTTGTCGACATCTCCGATCGCGACAATGCAGCCTTAAACGGCACATTGATCAAGCCGGTGTTCGGCAACAACGTGCGCGGCCTGCGCATGGCCGACGGCATCGCAGCCTTCACGCTCACCGCCACCGGTCGCTTTGCCCGTGGCAACGACTACTTCATCACTGCCAACGAGGGTGATGGCCGTGACTACGGCACCTTTCTGGACGAAACCCGCCGCAATACCGGCATCAGCAGCCGCCTCAAGACCCTGTCGGAGCTGACCACTCCTCCCTACACGGCCTTCGGCAGCCGCAGCGCCAGCCTCTTTGATGCCGGCACGGGTGCCCTGCTCTGGGACAGCGGCAACAGCTTTCAGACCCTTGCCATCGCCGCCGGCGTCTACGACGATTCCCGCAGCGACGACAAGGGCACCGAACCGGAAGGGGTAGCGGTGGCCAGGATCGGAGGGCGCACCTACGCGATCGTGGGGCAGGAGCGCACCACCACCAGCACATTGGTGGTCTTCGACGTGAGTGATCCTGCGGCGGTTGCCCATGTCACCACCGTGCTGCTGCCCGGCAGCCTCTCGCCCGAGGGGCTGGCTGTGCTGGAGGCCAACCGCAGCCCCTCGGGTCGACCGCAGCTGGTGGTCTCCAACGAAGTGTCGAACAGTCTCGACTACCTCGACCTCACCGATCTGGTGCAGCGCCAGGGGGTGGCCAGTGCCGGAGCCTTCAGCCCCACGATGCTTGCTGATGTGGCTGGTGGTGACACCCTTGCGGTGACCAGCCTGCTCACGGTCGGCGAGGTGACGAACGGTCTCTCGGCCGGCAGCCCGGTGTTCGCGCCCGTGGGCATCGCCGACGGCATGGGGGCCTACGACAACGGCGATGGCACCTACAGTCTTCTGGTCAGCCATGAACTTGGCAGCACCGCCGGCTACCAGTACCAGGTGCAGGTGAGTGCCGCGGGGGCCTCCGCCACCACGCAGACCGTGACCGGGGCCCGGATCAGCCGCCTGGTGGTGGCCAAGGACATCGATCAGAACGCCGCCAACGGTGTGCAATCACGCGTGCTGGCAGCCGGGCTGGCCTACGACCACGTTGTCAGCCCATCCGCCGGGTTCAGCCTGGGCAGTGGCCTGAATCGCTTCTGCTCCGCGAATCTGATCCCCGCCGCTCAGTTCGGTGGCCGGGGCTTCACTGACAGCCTTTATCTCACGGGTGAGGAAACAACAAACGGGCGCTTCTTCGCCCTCGACCCGAGCACGCGCACCCTGCACCACGTTCCTGCCTTTGGCCTAGCCAGCTGGGAGTCGGCTACGGCGGTGGATACCGGCCATGCAAGCACCGTGGCCGTGCTGCTCTTCGACGACGCCTCCGGCATCGCCAACCACCTCTACCTCTGGGTGGGCACCAAGACTGCGGGCAGTGCGGATCTGCTGGAACGCAATGGCCTCGCCGCCGGCAACGGCTCCCTTTATGCCTGGAAGGCCAGTGCCATTCCCAATACTCCGGATGGCCTCGCCGCAGTACCCCTTCAGACATCCATCGCCGGTGGCTGGGTGAGCCTCGGTAGCGGCAGCCAGATTGCCGCCTTTACCACCGCCGCCGATCTGCGCGCCCTGGCGGCCTCTGCCGGGGCGATGGCGTTCACCCGGATCGAGGATGGCGATGTGAACCCACTCACGGGCCGCGAGGTCGCCTTCGCCACCACCGGTGGCAGCGGCACCGATCTCTACGGAAACGTGCAGGTGCTCCAGATGGCCGCCAGCTTCGGCGCCGATGGCCTGCTCGCCGCCGGGGCCGACACCAGCCTGCGCGTGGTGGCCGATGCCGACCGCCTCACCGGCCTGGATCGCCAGGGCGGCATCCGCAATCCCGACAACCTGGCCTGGAGCGCCAACGGCAGCCTCTACGTGCAGGAGGACCGCTCCCTGCCCGGCGGCAGTGCCGATGGCAGCTTCGGCAGTGAGGAGGCCTCCATCTGGAAACTCGATCCCCTCACCGGTGGCGCCGAGCGCTGGGCCCGCATCGATCGCACGGCGGTGCCCGTGGCCTATGGGCAGAGCGACAGTGCCCCCAGCGACATCGGCAACTGGGAATCCTCCGGTGTCATCGACGTTTCCTCCATCTATGGCGCCCCGGCCGGTAGCCACCTCCTCGCCAATGTGCAGGGCCACAGCCTCGCTGGCGGAAATCTCGTGGGCAGCCATTACCTCAGCGAAGGCGGCCAGATCGATCTGATCCGCGTGCTGCCATGACCTCCGATTCCGACCCTCTCCAACCCGATCTCCACCCGAATCTCCTCCCCATGGCCCTCCTCGCTCGGTGCCTCCCGGCCAGCACCTTCCATGCTTCCTGGCTTGCGGCCTCGCTGTTGGGTGCAGGCCCACTGCTGAGCGTGGCGCCATCCCAGGCGCTCCCCGTGCTGCCGGCCATCCAGAATCCCGTGGGCGCCGTGCAGGGGGGTGATCCCAGCTTCAGTGGTTCCCTCGGTTACGGCTTCACCCTGACCGCGCCGCTCAGCCTGACCGCCCTCGGCTTCCATGATGCCGATGAGGATGGACTGCTCTCGCCCCATGCGGTGGGACTCTTCGACGCCAACACCCAGGGGCTGCTGGCTTCCGCCACCGTGCCGGCAGGCACGCTGGCCCCGCTCGTGGGCGGATTCCGGTGGGTGCCGATTCCAGACCTGCAGCTGCTGCCCGGTAGCTACGTGATCGCGGCCACAACCCCCGGCGATCCTGCCCTGTTCGATCCCTTCCTCTTCGGCGCCACTCAGGTGAGCGCGCTTGAAGCCGTGCTGATGGGCACGGCCTCGCTGAGCGAGATCGGCAGCGGCACTGCGGTGGTCTTCCCCACGGTGGATGAGGGCCAGACCTACGGCTTCATCGGGCCCAGCTTCGGCGTATCCAGCGTGCCCGCTCCCCTGCCGCTGTTCGGAGCCGCCAGCGCCTTCGCCTGGAGCCGCCGCCTGCGGAGGCGGATCGGCAGGCCTGCGTCTGCCGCCGCCGTCACCCTGCGCCGGCCGTGAGCCGGTGCAGGGCGCTGTAGTCGAGGCTGTCGAGGGCGCTGCCGCGGGCCCGCTCCAGCAGGGCGGCGAGCCCCTGCAGGCCCTCGGTGTTGAGGCCTTGCTCCCGGGCGGCCTCCAGGAACAGGGCCAGATCCTTGCGCAGGTGGGCGGTGGGGAAGTTGGGGTTGGCGTAGTCGTCGGCCAGCTCCTTGGCCAGCTTCTTGTCGAAGGTGGGGGCGTGCAGGGCGCTGCCGCGCAGGATCGCCATGAACGCCTCCACATCCACGCCGGCCCGCTGCACCAGGTGCAGGCTGAGGCTGAAGCTGTGGGTGAGGCTGGCGATCAGCTGGTTGAGGGCCAGCTTGGTGCCCATCGCCGCGCCCACCGGCCCCAGGTGGTGCGGGCTGCCGCCGATCGCCGCCAGCAGCGGCCGGGCCTGCTCCAGCAGCGCCGCCTCGCCGCCCACCATCAGCTGCAGGCTGCCGGCCAGGGCCTCGGGGCGGCTGCCGAGCACCGGCGTTTCCAGGTAGTCGGCCCCCAGGGCGGCCAGGGCTTCCGCCAGCTCCCGGCTCTCCTGGGGCGCGATCGTGGCCACCTGCAGCAGCAGCCGGCCGGCGAGGGCCGCGCCCGCCTGCTCCAGCAGCACCGCGCGGGTGCAGGGCCCATCGGCCAGCACCGTGATCACCAGCGGAGCGGCAGCCACCGCCTCCGCCGGATCGGCCGCCATCCGGGCCCCCGCCGCCAGCAGGGCCGCGCAGCGCTCGGGGGTGCGGTTCCACACCGTGAGGCCGTGGCCGCAGTGCAGCAGCCGTTCGCCGATCGCCTGGCCCAGCAGTCCGGTGCCCAGCAGTGCCACCTCCATCGCCCTGTCTCCCGCCGTTGGTGCGTGCGCACCGATCCTGGCGGAGCTGCGGCCGCCTCAGCCCTCCACCAGGCGGCCATCCTCCAGCTGCACGATCCGGTCGGCGATGTCGAGGATCTTGTTGTCGTGGGTCACCATCACGATGCCGGCGCCGTGCTCATCGGCGTGGCGGCGGAACAGCTCCACCACATCGCGGCCGGAGTCGCGGTCGAGGGCGGCGGTGGGTTCATCGGCCAGCAGCAGCGGCGGCGCCGCCGCCAGGGCACGGGCGATCGCCACCCGCTGCTTCTGGCCGCCGGAGAGTTTCTCGGGGTGGTAACCGGCCCGTTCGGCCAGGCCCACGCCCGCCAGCATGGCGGCGGCCCGCCCATCCATGGCCTCCCGGCCCCGATCCAGCCAGGCCGGCTGCACCTCCAGGCCAAGGCGCACGTTCTCCAGGGCCGTGAGATAGGGCATCAGGTTGTGGGCCTGGAAGATGAAGCCCACCTGGCGGCGCAGCCGGGTGAGCGTGGCCCGTTCGGCATGCAGCAGCTCGGTGCCGAGGATGCGCAGCCGGCCGGATTGGGCCGCCCGCAGGCCCCCCAGCATCGTGAGCAGGGTGGTCTTGCCGGAGCCCGAGGGCCCCGTGAGGATCACGATCTGGCCCGGCAGCAGCTCCAGGCTCACGTCGTGCAGCACCTGGTGGGGCTGGCCCGCCTCCTCGAACCAGTGGTCGAGGTGCTCCACCTTCACCAGCGGTTCGCCCTGCCGCTCCGCCCTGCCCTCGGCCGCCATCAGAAGATCTCCGCCGGATCGAGCCGGCGCAGCTTGCCGGTGGCCAGCCAGCCCGAGGCGCTGCACATCACCAGGGTGAACAGGAACACCAGCACGGCCCGCTCGACCGTCATCACCACCATCAGCGAGGTGACCCTTGCGAGGAAGCCGTAGAGCCCGAGCGAGAGCAGCAGGCTGGGGGCGAAGGCCAGCACCGCCAGGATCAACGACTCCTGCAGGATGATCGACACCACGAAACCATCGTTGTAGCCCATCGCCTTGAGGGTGGCGTATTCCCCCAGGTGATCGCTCACATCCGAGTAGAGAATCTGATACACGATGATGCCGCCCACCACCAGGCCCACCAGCACGCCGAGGCCGAAGATGATCCCGAAGGAGCTGTTGCGCCGCCAATACTTCACTTCGGTCTCTTCCAGTTCGGCGATTGTGAGCACCTTCACCGAGGGATCGAGGAAGCCCCGCAGCGTGCTCTGCACCCGCAGCGGATCCACACCCGGCTCCAGCTGGATCACACCCATCTGGATGTCGTCGGCGCTCTGCTTCGGAAAGTAGTTCTTGAAGTTGGTGTCGGAGGTGATCAGGTTGATGTCGGCCGCGAAGGTCACGCCCATGGTGAACAGGCCGGCCACCAGTGCCCGGGTGCCGTTGAGTTCGGTGGCGTAGCTGCCCTCGCGCCGCACCACCTCCGCCACCGGGCCGGCGTTGCGCTTGGAGCGGGTGTCGAAGAACAGGGTGTCGGCCCGCCGCAGCACCAGCGGCGCCGCCTCGATCTCCGGGATGCGCAGGCCCGGGTTGATCGGATCCACGCCGAAGAGCAGCGCCTGCTTCTGCTGGCGCGTGTCGCGGTTGAGCCACTCGGTGACGCCGAGGTAGAGGGGCGTCACCGCCGCCACGCCCTCCACGCCGAGGGCCTGGCCGAGCCGCGCCCGCGGGAAGTTGAGCTGCTCGCCCAGGTAGAGGTAGCGGCCGCTCACCATCACCAGCTGGCCGTTGATCCGCTGGATCGGCCGCTTCTGGCTGTCGTAGAGGCCGCCGGAGAGGCCCAGCTGGAAGAACACCAGCACGTTGGCGAAGGTGACGCCCGCAATCGCCGCCGCCAGCCGCATCGGCCGGTGCGTGGCCTGGCGCCAGGCCAGCGGCGTGCGCTGCAGCAGCCGCAGCGGGCTCAAGGCGCCACCTCGCCGCCGCGGCTGCGGATCACCTCGTCACGGCGCTGCTGCTGGGCCTGCTTCTGCTCCGGCGTGAGCGGATCGAACACCACGTTCACCTGCAGGTAGTTGAGGTAGCTGGCCTGCACAGTGGCCTCCGGCGACAGGCCGATCTTCACCTCCAGCACCCGGCGGTCGAGGTTTTCCCCCGCCTCGCCGCTGAACACCGACTGCCGGCTCACCTGGCGCGCGATCTCCACCACCGTGCCGCTCACCTGCCGACCCGGGAAGCCGTCGGCGGTGATCACGGCGCGCTGGCCCAGGGCAATCAGGGGCCGGTCGGTCTGATACACCTCGGCGATCACCCCCATGCGGCCGCTGTTGCCGATGTCGAGGATGCCCTCGTCGCCCACCTTGTCGCCGGGGTGGGCATAGATCTTGAACACCGTGCCGTCAAACGGCGCGCGGATCGTGGCCTTGTCCTGCTCGGCCCGGTCGCGGGCCAGGGTGGCCCGCGCCTCCTCCAGCTCCGCCGCCAGGGTGCGCTGGTCGGCCAGGGCCTGATCGAGGTTGGCCTGGCTGGTGCTGCGGATCGTGGTGCGGCGGTCGCGCTGTTCGGCGCTGCTGGCGCCGGCGTCGTACAGCTGGCTGTAGCGGCGCAGCTCCACCTCCGCCTGGGCCAGTTCGGCCCGGTTCTTCTCGATCACGCTGGTCTGGGCCGCCAGCTTGCGCTGGGCCACCCCCACCGCCGCCTCCGCCTCGGCCACGCTGGTGGCCAGGCTGCGGGCGCTCTCCAGCACCGCCAGCACCTGCCCCTTGCGCACCTGGTCGCCGTCCTTCACCAGCACCTCGCGCACCGGGTCGTTGGCCAGGGAACTGGGCACCGAGAGCTTCACCACGCCATCGAGGGGCTCCACCCGCCCCAGGGCCGACACGCGCCGCGGCAGGGTGGGGGCCGGTGCCTCGGCGGCCGTGCGGCGGCGCTGCTGCTCCTGCACCCCCCATACCCCGAGCGCCACCAGGCCCGCCACCAGCAGTGGCAGCAGCACGACGTTGGGGCGGAGGCGCACGGCTGGTCTGCGGAGGCGTGCCTGTGTTCTAGCGGCGACGGGCCACGCACATCAGGGTCATGGCACCGGCGGCGGTGTCGGGGTCGATACCGGAGAGCCGCTGCAGCAGCCGGATGCCCAGGGGCGGCCGGCCGCGGCCACCGCTCAGCACCTCCGCGCCGCCGTGGTTGTGGGGCAGCACGCGCACCTGGAAGCCGAGGGGCTCCAGCGTGCGGCGGAACAGCTCCGGCGTCACCCCCCGGCCCGGGATGGCGGCGTGGAGCTCGCTGGCGAGCATGCAGCGCTGCTGGAAGCCATCGGCGTGGGCGCCACGGCGCAGCAGCCGGAACAGCGGCAGCCGGGCCCGCCAGAGCAGCCGGGCGGGCCCGCAGAAGGCCCCGCCGGAGAGCTGGTGGTCGTGGTCGCTCACCAGCAGGCCGCCCGGTTTCACCAGCCGCGCCGCTTCGGCGAGCACCTGCTCCATCCGCTCGCAGTGGTGCAGGGCCGCGTTGAGCACCACCACATCGGCGCAGCCGGAGCGCAGCGGCAGCCGGTGGGCATCGGCCTGGATCGGCAGATACCCCAGCTCTCGCGCCATCGCCAGGCTCACCGCCGCCACATCCACGCCCACGATCAGGCGCGGCCGGCCGCCGAGGGTGGCCAGCACGTTGCCCGGTCCGCAGCCCACGTCCACCACCAGCTTGCGGTCCCAGTTGCCGATCGCCGCCCGCCAGCGGCTGCGGAAGCTGGCGCTGCGGTGCAGGTGCTGGAGGTATTCACTGGCCCAGGCGGGCACGTTGAAGTAGAAGGCGTTGGCCCGGAGCCCATCGCTCACGCAGCTGAGCGGGAAGCGCAGGATGCCGCCCTGCCATTCCGCCTCGCGGGCGCGCCAGGGATCGAGCGGCACGCCCGCCTCGAGCAGCTGCTCCACGCTCGGCCAGCTGGAGATCGGAATCGCCTGGGCCATGCTGCCGGGGGCCTTTGAGCCCCGGACCGTAGGTTGATTGGCCCGACTGCTCCTCGGCCGGCAGCGCTTCCGCCCCGGAGCTGCGGCGCCGCTGCTTGATGGCTCGGGCGTGGCTCGGGCGTGCCAGGAGGATCGGCGGGCTGCGGGCCTGCCTAGGGTCGCCGCCATGGATCCCGCCGCCCTGCTGGAGCAGCTCCAGCCCGCCCTGCGCTCGCCCCTGGGGGCGCTGGCCTTCGTGCCCCTCTATGCCCTCTGGGTCACCCTGCTGCTGCCGGGGGTGTGGGCCTCGATGCTCGCCGGCGCCCTCTATGGCACGGCCCTGGGCAGCCTGCTGGTGTTCGTGGGGGCCTGCCTCGGCGCCGAGGTGGTGTTCCTGCTCGGCCGCGGCCGGCTGCGTGGCTGGGCGCGGCGGCGGCTGGAGGCGGCCCCCCGGCTGCAGCTGGTGGAGCAGGCGGTGAGCCGCGAGGGCCTGCGCCTGGTGCTGCTCACCCGGCTCTCGCCCGCCTTCCCCTTCAGCCTGCTCAACCTCGCCTATGGCCTCAGCGAGGTGAGCCTGCGCGACTACACGATCGGCCTGGTGGGGATCCTGCCCGGCACCGTGCTCTTCTGCGGCCTCGGCGCCCTGGCGGGCGACGCCGGCCGCTTCGGGGCGGTGCTGGCCGGCGAGGCGGATCCGGCCACCTGGGTGGTGCGCTGGATTGGCATCGGCGCCACGCTGCTGGTGTGCGTGCTGATCACCCGGGTGGCCCGCCGGGCCCTGGCGGCGGCGGCGGCTGATCCCCCGGCGCCGGCCGATCCTCCGGCTGGGGGAGGTGCCAATCCCTGAGGGCGGCGATCAGCACGAACCAGGCCAGCCGCAGCGGCGCCAGCGGGCCCGGCCGGGCCGCCAGCTCCAGGTACTTGGCCCGGCCGCATTCGGTGCGGATCCAGTGCCAGACGGCCGGATTGGGCCTGGGGCTCGGCTCCATCAGAGGCGACGCAGGGAGTCGGTCTTGTCCTTGAAGTCGGAGAGCAGCAGCTGCAGGTAGGTCACCTTGCGCAGCTTGATGTTGGCCGTGAGCGACATGCCCACCTGCAGGGGCAGCTTGGTGCCGCTCTTGAGCCGCAGCTGTTGGGTGTCGAGGCGGATGTCCACCGGGAAGCGGTGGAACTGCTTGAGCTGGTCGGGCGGGAGGGCATCGGAGCCGATCTTGCGCACCGTGCCGTGGAGCACGCCGAAATCGGTGGAGGGGAAGGAATCGATGCTGATGTCGGCCTTCTTGCCCACCGAAACGAAGCCGATCTCGGAGCTGGCCACCTCCACCCGGGCCTCGAGCCGATCGAACGGCACCACCTTCATCACCGGCTCGCTGGTCTGGGCCACGAAGCCGCGGGTCTTGGGCTTGAGCTCGAACACCAGGCCCGCCTCCGGCGCCCGGATCACCTGATAGCGGATGTTCACGTTGAGCTCGATCAGCTTGCTGCGCAGATCGGCCAGTTCGCTCTGCAGCGAGCGGATGTCCTGCTGCAGGATCGCCTCCTGGCGCAGCCGGTCGGCACCCACCTGCTGGATGCGGCCCTGCACCTCCTGCACCTTGTTGCGCTGCTGCAGGAACTGCAGCTCGGCGGTGGCGCCGGCCCGGTTCAGCTCCTCCAGCCGCGAGAGCACCTCGCGCTCCAGCTCCAGGCTCTGGCCCAGCACCCGCTGTTCGGTGGTGTTGGTGTCGAGGTAGCGCAGCAGCTCCTCGCGTTTGAGCCGCAGCTGCTGCTCCTTGAAGGCGATCGATTTCTCGACGCTGCGCTTGCGGTCGAGGCTGGCTTCGGTGTCGAGCCGGAGCAGCACCTGGCCCTTGCTCACCCGGTCGCCCTCCTTCACCAGCACCTCCTCCACCACGCCGCCCACCGGCATCTGGATGTCCTTCACCACGCCCAGGGGCTCCAGCTTGCCCGGGGCCACCACGATCTCTTCGGTCTTGGCGATCGCCAGCCAGCCCAGGCCGAAGGCGGTGACGCCCATCAGCGCCCAGGTGATGCCGCGGGCCCAGGTGCGCGACTGCTGCAGCACCACGTCGTCGTGGTCGTTGTGAACGGCGCGCTCGAGGCCGTTCTGGGCCCGGCGCATCAGATCACCCGGACCGGGCAGGAAGCGGGACATCTCAGCTGGCCTCCTGCTGGCGGTAGAGGGCGTAGTAGCGGCCCCGCAGGGCCATCAGTTCGTCGTGGGTGCCGGTTTCCACCACGGCGCCCTGGTGCATCATCACGATCATGTCGGCCCGGCGGATGGCGCTCAGCCGGTGGGTGATGAAGAACACCGTGCAGTCGCCCATGGCGGCGTGCAGGTTGTCGCCCACCTGGCGCTCGGTGTCGTAATCGAGGGCGCTGGTGGCTTCATCCATCACCAGCAGCTTCGGGTTGCCCAGCAGGGTGCGGGCGATGGCGATGCGCTGGCGCTGGCCGCCGGAGAGGTTCGCCCCCCGCTCGCCCACGTCGGTGCTGTAGCCGGCGGGCAGCTCCATGATGAAATCGTGGGCCGCGGCCAGGCGGGCCGCCTGCACGATGGCGTCGCTGCTGGCCTCGGGGTTGATCAGGGCGATGTTCTCGCTGATGGTGCCGCTGAAGAGCAGCGGATCCTGCGGCACGATGCCGATCTGCCGGCGCAGCGAGTAGAGCTCCACCTTGTCGATGTTGTAGCCATCGATCAGGATCCGCCCCTGGCTGGGGGAATAGAGCCGGGGCAGCAGCTTGGTGAGGGTGCTCTTGCCGCTGCCGCTCTGGCCCACGATCCCCACGAAGAAGCCGCGGGGCACGTGCAGGTTGATGTTGTTGAGCACATCGTTGCCGCTGGGTGAGAAGCGGAAGCTCACGTTCTCGAACACCACATCACCCTCCACCGGTGGCAGCGGGATGTTGCCCTTGTCGGCCGCGGAGGATTCCTCGGGGGTGTCGACCACATCGGCCAGCCGCTCGAACGACACCCGCAGCTCCTGGATGTTCTGCCAGATCGAGGAGAGGCGCAGCAGCGGCTGGGTGACGTAACTGCTGATGATCCGGAAGGCGATCAGCTGGCCCAGGGTGAGTTCTCCCTTGAGCACGAGGGTGGCACCCACCCACAGCACCAGCAGCTGGGAGAGCTTCTGGAGCACCTGGCTGCTTTCGTTGAGGAAGGTGCCGGTGATGGTCTTCTCGAAGGTGCGCGAGATGTAGCGGGAGTAGAAGTCCTGCCACTTCCAGCGGCTCACCATCTCCACGTTCTGGGCTTTCACCGTTTGAATGCCGGTGAGCACCTCCACCAGGTGGCTCTGGGTGCGGGCGTTCTCCTCGGCGGCCTGGCGGTACTGGCGGCGGAAGAGGGGGGCGCCCAGCACGGTGAGGCCCACCTGGATCGGCACCACCGCCAGGGCGATCAGGGTGAGCACCCAGCTGTAGATGGTCATCACGGCGATGTAGATCACCGAGAACGCCGCATCCAGCAGCGTCATCAGCGCCTGGCCGGTGAGGAAGTTGCGGATCTTCTCGAGCTCGGCGATGCGGGTGCCCAGCTCACCCACCGGGCGGCGGTCGAAGTAGCCGAGCGGCAGCCGCAGCAGGTGGTCGATCACCTCCGCGCCCAGGCGCAGGTCGATGCGATTGGTGGTGTCGGTGAACAGGAAGGTGCGCAGCGAGCCGATCACGCCCTCCATCAGGGTCACCACCACCAGGGCGATGCCGAGCACCTGCAGCGTGTCGAGGCTGCGCTGGGTGATCACCTTGTCGATGATCACCTGGATCAGCAGCGGATTGGCGAGGGTGAACAGCTGCACCACGAAGGAGGCCAGCAGCACCTGCAGCAACATGCCGCGGTAGCGCTTGAGGGCCGGCCAGAACCAGCCCGGGCCGAAGCGCACCTCCGGGGTGGCGGTGCTGCGCTCGAGCAGCAGCAGTTCGATGCCCTCGGGGAAGGTGTCGGCCAGCTCGGCCGGCCCCAGTTGCAGCCAGCCCTCGGCCGGCGAGGCCAGGGTGAGGCCGCTGGCGTTGCTGGCGGTGGCCAGGGCGAAGCTGCCCTTCCAGGGCACCAGGCAGGGGGTCACCAGCCGGGTGGCGGCCGTGGCCGGCACCTTGGCGCCGGTGACGAGCAGGCCGAGGGTGGCGGCGATCTGGCCGCAGAGGGGAAGGTCGGGCGTCTGGCCGCGGCGCAGCCTGTCGCGCAGCACCCGCTCGATCGCGTCGCGGCGATAGGGCAGCTGCATCATCCGGCCCAGCATCTGGAAGCAGGCCAGGGTCTCCTCGAGCACCCCCTCGGCCCGCACCAGGGTGAGGCCCCGGCTGGCGGTGTCCTGGCCCAGGTCGAGGGCGGTGGGCGGCGGCAGGGTGGTGAGCAGCGCTTCCGCGCCGGCAGGGGCGCTGGGGGCAGGGGCGCTGAGGGCGGTGGCGGTTGCCGCTGCGCCGTTGGGGCTGGCGCCATCGGCCCAGGGATCGGCTGCGATGCCGTTGCCGGAGGGCTCCGGATCCTCCTCGGGGGTGTCGGCGGCCAGCACCAGCAGCCGCAGAGGCAGGGGCGGCCGCGGCGTGGGCAGGCCGGCGCCCGGCTCGAGTTCGCTGCCGATCGGCTGGCCGGGCACGTTGGCGCTGGCCAGCAGCAGCCGCTCGCCTTCCGCCGGCGCTTGATCGCCGCGGCTGCGGATCTCCTCGGGCGTCACCAGCCGGCAGTGGTCGCGCAGGTGGGCGATGCGCTCACGCCAGCCCGCCGGGCTGAAGCCGGTGCTGCGGGCGCTGCCCCGATCGTGGAGGTCGAGCAGGGCGAGCAGCTCGGCGCTCCAGAGGTGGTGGCCGCACCAGCGGCGCAGGGCGGGCTCCGCCTGGATCAGCTCGAGCACCAGGGCATCGGGCAGCGACGCGGCCAGCACCGGCGTGGCGGCGCTCACCTGCTCGCAGGCCTCGGCCCGCAGCAGCGAGGCCAGGCCCACGATCGAGCCCGGGCCCAGCCGCTCCACCGTGAAGGGCATGCCATCGCGCTCGCCCAGCAGGCGGGCCTCCCCTTCGAGCAGCAGCAGGATGCGGCTGCCGATCACGGCGCTGGTGCTGAGCGGCTGCCCCAGGGGGAACGTCTGCAGTTCGGCCGCCTGCTCCAGGCGGCTGCGGGCCGCAGCGGAGAGCGCGTCGAAGGGGGGGCGCTGGAGCAGGGCCTCCAGGCTGGGGGTGGTGGAGGTCATGCGGTGGCGGGGTGGGCGGCCAGCTGTTCGTTCACGGCGTCGTTGACCCACTCCTCGAAGAGCTCGCGGGCCATGCGCATCTGCATCGCCTCATCGAACGTCGCCGAGCGGAGGGTTTCCAGGCGCACCACCAGCCACCACTGCTCGATCTGCAGGGGCGGCCGCAGCTGGCCCGGGCTGGAGGTGCGCAGCAGCTCGGCCAGGGTGGGGTGGGCCTGCAGCAGCGGCACCGGCCCCACCACGCCGCGGGTGGCCTGCTCAGGCCCCTTGGAGTAGGCGGCCGCCAGCTCGGCGAAGTCGGCTTCGCCCTCGGCGATGCGCAGGTACAGCTCCCGGGCCAGGGCCCCGTCCTCCACCCGCAGCAGGCTGTAGATCACCTGGTCGAGCTGGTTCTTGCGGGCCAGGAAGCGCTGCTCGGCGCGGTGCACGAAGTGCTCCTGGCAGTGGCGGGTGATCCGCAGCGGCAGCTCCGCCTGCCACACCGCATCCGCCTCGCTGATGGCGTTGGCGCGCAGGTGGGCCGCCAGCATCTCGGCGGAGCGGATGCCCTGCTGCTGGGCCCAGGCCGCCTGGGCCTGCTCCCGCTCCTCCTGGCTCAGGGCCACGCCCTGCACGGCCTCGGCCACCACGGTCTGGCGCAGCAGGGGCAGCAGCAGGCTGTTGCGGGCGAGGGAACGCCAGAGGGGATCGGGGATCTGGGCGGCCAGGGGGGAGTCCAACGCTGCGCGGTTCGTGCTCGGGGCTAGTGCTCGGGTGAATGCTCGGGGCTGGTGCCCGATGCCTGTCGCAGCTGGAGCTGGCGAGCGCACCCTACCCGAACCACCCCGGCCTGTACCGCTGCGCCGCAGACCTCGCCCGTACCCGACTCACCCCAGCAGCAGCAGCAGGCCCGCCTCATCCAGCACCGGCACCCCAAGGCTCTCGGCCTTGCTGAGCTTGGCGCCGGCTTCGGCCCCCGCCACCACGTAATGCGTGCGTTTGCTCACCGAACCGCTCACCTTGCCCCCGGCCGCCTCGATCAGCGCCTGGGCCTGGCTGCGGCTCA
>VFQS010001363.1_pt1 | contig 22694 bp, 18 predicted proteins | sample 3512361 | NCBI WGS metagenome assembly VFQS01 (sample SAMN10412375, study PRJNA504923) | tailings metagenome | isolation source: Relicate 1 Philex TSF3 active mining | place: Philippines
AAATGCCACAAATTGTTGTTCTTCCTCATGCGGAATATTGTCCAGATGGCGCAGTGATTGAAGCGCCTTCTGGCGCCAGTATTTGTGAAGCTCTCCTAGAGAATGATATTGAAATTGAGCACGCCTGTGAGATGTCCTGTGCATGTACAACTTGCCATGTGATTGTGCGTGAGGGTGGTGATAGCTTGAATGAGTCGGATGAACTGGAAGATGACTTGTTAGATAGAGCTTGGGGTTTATGTCCTCAATCAAGACTGTCTTGCCAAGCGATCATCGCTCAAAAGGATTTGGTGATTGAAATACCTAAATATTCCATCAATCATGCCAAAGAAAATCACTAATCTCATTGCTGGATTCATTTAAAAAAAGGGACCCAAAGGTCCCTTTTTACTTATTGTGAAGCACTAATGCGTCACTAATGCTTCAAGTAAATTGCGCTGTAATTAATCTTCTTTTCTCATGTGAGGGAAAAGAATCACGTCTCTGATGTTTGGTGAATCAGTGATTAACATCATTAGACGATCAATACCGATGCCGCAACCACCGGTTGGGGGCATGCCATATTCAAGTGCACGAATAAAGTCAGCGTCAAAGTACATGGCTTCCTCATCACCAGCTTCTTTTTGCTCCACTTGTTTACGGAAACGTTCGGCCTGGTCTTCTGCATCATTTAGTTCTGAGAAGCCGTTGGCGATTTCACGACCAGTAATAAATAGTTCAAAGCGCTCAGTAATGCCTGGACGAGTGTCTGATTCTCTTGCAAGCGGACTCACTTCGATTGGGTAATCGATGATGTAAGTCGGTTCCCAAAGATGTTCTTCAGCCGTTGCTTCAAATAGTGCTAATTGCAGTGCACCTAATCCTGCATTTTTAAGCGTTGGACCATTGATATCCTCGCCAGCTTTTTTAAGCTCTGCACGGATAAACTCTTTGTCTTCTAATTGCGCAGCTGTGTATTCCTTCTTAGATAAAGGTGCGTATTTAAGAATGGCTTCTGCAATTGTTAAGCGCTGGAACGGTTTAGATAGATCAAGAGCTTTGCCTTGATAAGTTAGGACGGCAGTACCTTGCGCATCAATGGCGGCAGCGCGGATGAGCTCTTCAGTGAAAGTCATCAACCATTTGTAGTCTGTATAAGCTGCGTAGAATTCCATCATCGTGAACTCAGGGTTATGTCTTGGGCTGACACCTTCGTTACGGAAGTTTCTATTAACTTCAAATACACGTTCAAACCCACCCACTACTAAACGCTTGAGGTAGAGTTCTGGCGCAATACGCAAGAACATTTGCATATCTAAAGCATTGTGGTGCGTGATAAACGGTTTAGCTGCAGCACCACCTGGAATAGGGTGGAGCATTGGTGTTTCAACTTCCATAAAGCCTGCGTCTTGCATGTGATGGCGGATTGATGCCATGGCTTTACTACGGGCAATAAATGTCTGACGTGTTTCTGGTGAAACAATCAAGTCAACATAGCGTTGACGATACTTCAGTTCTTGGTCAGATAAGCCGTGGAACTTATCTGGTAGAGGGCGTAATGATTTTGATAGTAAACGTAGATCCTTAACAAGGATTGATAGCTCGCCTTTATTGGTTTTGAATACAACACCTTCGGCAGCAATAAAGTCACCCATGTCCCAGTGTTTAAATGCATTATGTGCATCAGCGCCTGCATCAGCATCATTGATGTAAAACTGGATTTGACCTGTGCGATCTTGAACTGTGGCAAAGCTGGCTTTACCCATCACACGCTTGAGCATCATTCGGCCAGCCACTTTTACAGTGATGTTTTTCTCAGCTAAATGTTCCTTGCTTAGTTCGCCATAGTGGGCATGTAAGTCATTAGCGTGATGGGTTGGCACAAAATCATTAGGAAAAGCCACGCCATTCTTGCGCAAGTGAGCTAATTTTTCTCTGCGCTCTGCAATGATGTGGTTTTCATCAACGATTGGATTTTGTTGTTCTTGGCTCATGATCTTTCCGGTGGAAATGAATATTGGTAATAGGTTAAACGCCTTGTTTTAGGCTGGCTTCAATGAATGCATCTAGGTCACCATCTAATACTTTTTGTGTATTAGATATTTCGACGCTGGTGCGTAGGTCTTTGATACGGCTTTGGTCGAGCACATAAGATCTAATTTGATGTCCCCAGCCCACATCACTCTTTGTGGCTTCTAATTTGTCTTGTTCAGCCTGACGTTTACGCAGTTCGTGTTCGTACAAGCGTGACTTCAACATGGACATTGCCTCAGCTCTGTTCTTATGTTGGCTTCGGTCATTTTGGCACTGAACAACAATCCCTGTTGGTATGTGCGTTAAACGAACCGCAGAGTCAGTTTTGTTAATGTGCTGACCACCTGCACCAGAGGCGCGGTAGGTGTCTGTGCGGATATCAGCCGGATTGATGTCAATCTCAATTGAATCATCTACCTCTGGGTAAACAAACACGCTGGTAAATGAAGTATGTCTGCCATTAGCGGAGTCAAATGGTGACTTGCGGACCAAACGATGAACGCCGGTTTCTGTTCTTAAGTGGCCATAGGCATATTCACCATCGACTTTTATGGTGGCGCTTTTAATACCTGCCACGTCGCCATCTGATACTTCAAGAACTTCTGCTTTAAAACCTTTGCGTTCGCAATAACGAATATATTGACGTAACAACATGCTGGCCCAATCACAGGCTTCGGTACCGCCAGCACCTGATTGAATATCAATAAAGCATGAGCTTGGATCCATGGGGTTGCTAAACATGCGTCGGAATTCAAGATCCTCAACTTGTTTGCGCATGTTGGCTGTATCTGACTCAATAGAGCGGATGGTGTCAAAATCACCTTCCTCTTTGGCCATCTCTAGGAGTTCTTGGCTAGCTGTGATGTTATCGGTTAGAAAGTTAATCGTTCCAACCACGCCATCAAGTAGCTTTTTTTCTTTTCCAAGTGCCTGAGCTTGCTTGGGGTCATCCCAAATTTTGGGATCTTCTAGGGTTTGATTGACCTCGACTAAGCGTTCTGCTTTGTTATCGACGTCAAAGATACCTCCGAAGTTCGATCGTACGAGTACGGAGGTCTTCTAGGGTGTTACTAATGAGATTTAGTTGTTCTGCTTCCATGGTGCGCGATTATAAAGGTTCATCGAGAGCCTCTATGTGTAATTGCGCTCTAGCTACTCCTTGGTAATGGTCGGTAACTAGTCTGTAAGCCAATCTGGCGGGGTTTGGAAGGGGTAAATTTCTTGAAAACCAGATGCCATTGAGCGTCTTTGGATGGCTTGCACCATTAGATTTAATTGCCTTCAATTGAAGTTTTAAGTGCTTATCCTGGATGAGTGTTTGGTTGAGAACTTCAAACTCGCCGACAAACACCGGAGCCGGAAATCCTTGCCCCCAAACTTCTGCAGCCAATAATGTTCCCAGTTCCGGTTCAATATAGTCTGGATTAAGGTTGCCATCATGAGTTAGTTGTCGCTGCAAGGTTTCAGCGGTCATTAAACTTTGGGCAATTTCTTCGAAGCATGATTTAAAAGTCTCAAAGGACTGTTGATGAATAGTTAGCCCTGCAGCCATGGCGTGACCGCCAAACTTAAGAATTAAGTTAGGGTGCTTCTTAGAGACTAAATCTAGGGCATCTCTTAGGTGAAAGCCAGTGATGGAGCGGCCGGAACCTTTGAGTACCGGTTCACCACCTTCTTCTCCAGGGGCAAATATCAGGGTGGGGCGGTGAAACTTCTCTTTTAGTCTAGAAGCGACAATGCCAATAACACCTTGGTGCCATGATTCATCTGTAAGGCAAAGAGTCGCTTGTTCACCTACTTCTATATTTATAAGGCTAGCTAAAGCAGTTTCTTGCATGCCAGCTTCGATCGTGCGTCGTTCACGATTCATGCGGTCCAACTCATGAGCTAAGCGAAGGGCATCTTCATGAGAGTCTGAAAGTAAACATTGGATACCCAAGGACATATCAGCCAGCCTGCCAGCTGCATTTAATCTAGGACCTAGTGTGAAACCAAGATCAAAGGTGCTTGATTTAGAGGGGTCTTTTCCTGCAGCTATGTATAGGGCTCTTATGCCTGGTTGCATTTGACCGCTTCTAATACGTTTAATACCATTTGAGACTAGAACCCTATTGTTTCTATCTAGAGATGCCACGTCTGCTACTGTGCCCAATGCCACTAGGTCTAGTAGGTTTTCTAGTCGAGGTTGATTTTCAGCAGTGAAAGCGCCTCTGTTACGCAGTTCAGCACGTAGAGCAATGAGTAAATAAAACATCACACCTACGCCTGCCAGAGCTTTACTTGGAAAATTACACAGAGGCTGATTTGGGTTAACAATCCATGCGGCAGATGGTAATTGATCAGCTGGCAAGTGATGGTCGGTAACTAATACCTCTATACCTAATTCGTTGGCTTTATTAACACCTGCAAGACTGGCAATGCCATTGTCAACAGTAATTAGGATGTCGGGTTGCTTGGGAAGTTGGGCTACTAGTTCGACAACCTCTGGTGTTAGACCGTAACCTAATGTGAAACGGTTTGGCACAAAATAATCGATTTGAATATCCCAGGCTTGGCCTAACGCGCGTAGACCTCTCATCCCAACTGCACATGCTGTGGCTCCGTCGCAGTCGTAGTCCGCAACAATCAATAATTTTTTTCTGTTTTCAATGGCGTTGGCTAGGTATTCGGCAGCCGCTTCACAATTCTTGAGTTGAGATGGTGGAATCAAATGTTTCAGCTCAAGTGCTAATTCCTCGGGTTTTTCAACTCCCCGAGCGGCAAATAATTTTGATAGCACAGGATGAACACCACTTTGTTCAAGGTAAGTGGCATTTCTCTCTGAGTAGCTGCGCTCAATAAATTGAATGGTCATGAGCGAAGCATATCTTGAAGTGGTGGAGTGATAGGTTTTTTCCAGGGACCAAAACCTTTTTTGGGAAATTGATCGATTGATATGTGGCGGGTTTTTTCTTGCCCCTCCGGAAAATCAACTAGAACAATCTCTTGAATTTGATTGCTGATTAAGGCGTTGCCAGCCATATTCCAAAGCTCTGTGATGCTTGGGTCGTTCAGAGATACAAGGGATAAGGTGTTAGCCAAGGCATTGCTAGTGAGTGATGAGGTGTGTTGCTTATTGAGGTGTCCTGCAAGGACACTTAAACAAGAGTTGGGACTGTGTAGTAAGTTCGCTTCTTGTAATAGATGGCTAGGTTTAATTTCAGAGAGTGTGCCAATGCCGCTTATCCAAATAGAATTAATTGGCAGCATTCCTTCAGATGCTCTTCGTTCATTAACTGGATGATTGAACCAAATCATTTGTATATCGTTTTGCCATTTGCGCCATTGACGCGCAACACCAGCAATAGTTGTATCGTTAGGCATCCAGTGATCAATATTGCGTCCCTGGGCTTGTTCAGTGCTAACTGTTGATAGTGACTGAAGTGAGGGTGATTCTATAAACCAGCGATTTGCTTTGGGGCGATAAATAGTTACAGCCATTTCAGCAAAGATATCTTTAACTGAGTCAAAAAGAGCATCTGCCTCATCTTGTTGAAGCTCAAGTATTTCAGTGCTGGTTAAGACTAAGTGGTCTCTGGCAGCATGAATATGTACAGGCTCAATACGAGCTATAGGAGAGCTTTCAGCGATCTTGACACCATAGGACTGCAATTCAAGCGGAGCGCTAGCGTTACTGGGACCCAGCAAGAACTTTTCATACGCAAGACCTCGATCCAGTGATTCATGGTTTTGGTCATCTATGAGTGCAATCGTGTATTTCATAACCCTGATTTTAGGTGGCAATTAGACCTTCTGTCCAAGACCAAGCTAAACTCCTTGCTATGAGCATTTGGCCGATTGAACTAGAAATTGCATGGCGCTATACAAGCGCCAGGAGAAAAGCTGGGAAAAATAAAGAAACTGGCTCAAAAGACGGCTTTTTGTCATTTATTTCATCTGTGTCAATGTTAGGGATTGCTTTGGGAGTGGCGGCTCTTATTGTGGTCTTGTCTGTCATGAATGGATTCCAGAAAGAGGTGCGTGATCGCATGCTATCTGTTTTATCCCATGTCGAAGTTCACTCTCCATCAGGTTTAGGTGATTGGCAGCCATTAATCGCTAAAGTTGAGCAGAATTCGCATGTCAAAGGATCTGCCCCAATGATTATGTCCCAGGCATTAATCACGCGTGGTGATGTTATGCGTGGGGTTGCGTTACGTGGCATCGATCCCGAGTTCGAAGGCAATGTTTCTGATATTCCAAAGCATTTCATACAAGGAAAAGTTACTGGATTAAAGCCGGGTGAATTTGGCTTAGCTTTGGGAGCTGAGCTTGCTGGTATTTTAGGAGTTCAGCTTGGTGACCGAATTACCATCATGGTGCCTGAGGGTGATATTAATCCTGCGGGTGTGACGCCACGAATGAGGGCCTTTAAATTAATCGGCATTATTGATAGTGGTCATTATGAATTTGACAGCACTTTAGCTGTGGTTCATTGGAGAGATGCTGCTGCTTTATTGAGGTTGGACGGACCATCAGGTTTACGTCTTAAATTGGATGACATGCAGGTAGCAGCTAAAGTTGCTGATGAACTCTCATTAAAGCTGCCAGGCTTATGGGTCAAAGATTGGACTAGGCAGAATAAAAATTGGTTTGCGGCTGTGCAAACCGAGAAGCGCATGATGTTCATTATTCTGACCTTAATTATTGCTGTTGCGGCATTTAACTTGGTTTCGACCTTGGTAATGACTGTGACAGATAAGCAAGGCGATATTGCAATTCTGAGAACTATGGGCGCTAGTGCAGGAATGATTCAGCGAATATTTTTTGCACAAGGTTTTATGATTGGTGCGCTAGGAACACTAGGTGGAATAGCCTTAGGTCTGCTGATCTCATTGAATATTGATGTGATCGTCCCGGTCATTGAAGCGATCTTTAGGGTCCAATTTTTACCAAGAGATATTTATTTCATTTCTAGTTTGCCATCTGATGTCAGAAGTGGTGATGTGTTGACAGTTGGATTAATGGCATTTGGTTTATCTCTTTTAGCTACGCTATATCCAAGTTGGAGGGCAGCCAAAATTCAACCAGCCCATGCGCTGCGTTATGAGTGAGATGCTGATATGAACATGGCTTTAGTTGCTAAAAATATCTCTAAAACTTATGGTGAGGGTAGCTTTGCCGTACAAGTTTTAACAAATGTTAATTTAGAGCTTGCCTCGGGTGAAAAGTTAGCTATTGTGGGTGCCTCAGGTTCAGGTAAGAGCACTCTTTTACATTTATTGGGTGGTTTAGATCACGTGACTCAAGGTGAGGTGTATTTGGCTGGTAAGTCATTAAAAAACCTTTCCGAGTCGCAGTTAAATGAAGTGCGCAATCAGCACTTAGGATTTATTTACCAATTCCATCATCTTTTGGCTGAATTTAGTGCGCTTGACAACGTGGCTATGCCATTGCGTATCAGAGGTGTCTCTGCGCAGCAGGCTAGAGATCTAGCAGAGGAAATGCTTGGTAAAGTAGGTTTAAGTCATCGCGTTGATCATCGGCCTGCAGCTTTGTCGGGTGGGGAGCGCCAGAGAGTGGCTGTGGCAAGAGCTTTGGTGACAAAGCCAAGTTGTGTCTTAGCAGATGAACCTACTGGAAACCTAGATGCAGAAACTGCCGACTCTGTATTTGATTTAATGTTAGAAGTAGCAAAAAACCAAGGTACTGCGTTTGTGATCGTGACTCATGATCCTTTGCGAGCAGCAAGATGCGATCGTGTTTTGCGTTTAGATCATGGTGTATTAAAGGCTATATAGAATGGCTTTGTGTTTAGATACTCATTGCCATTTGGATGCTGATGAATTTGCTGCTGATCGTGAAGGCGTTATTCAGAGAGCGGCTCAGTCAGGAGTTTCGGGTGTATTAATTCCGGCAGTTCGGGCTCGAGACTTTCAAGCAGTGCGAGCTTTGGCTAGTCACGCATCAAATACTTTGCCAGCTACATGCTACACCTTGGGGATACATCCAATTTATACCCCTGAGGCTCAAGAATCCGATTTGATTTCTTTAAGGCAGTCTGTGATTGAAGCTATGGATGATCCGCGATTTGTGGGTATTGGTGAAATTGGCTTAGATTATTTTTTGCCTGAATTGGATCCTCATCATCAAGCTTTCTTTTTTGAGGCTCAGTTAGATTTGGCAAAAGAATTTGAATTACCTGTGATCTTGCATGTTAGAAGATCTCAAGATGCAATTTTGAAAGCGCTTAGATCAAGAAAAATTACAGGTGGCATTGCCCATGCCTTTAATGGAAGTTTTCAGCAGGCTGAGCATTTTATAAAGCTTAATTTTGTGATGGGCTTTGGTGGTGCCATGACTTTTCCTAGGGCCCTCCAAATTAGACGCTTAGCCAAAGAGTTACCATTTGAAAGCTTGGTTTTGGAAACAGATGCGCCTGATATTCCACCTGCATGGCTGGCACATCAAGAGCATCACCGCAATGAACCAGGTGAGTTACCTCAAATATCATCAGTATTGGCAGAAATACGTTCATCATTGATTACTCAAACACAGGCGGTTTGTTCAAGTAATGCTTTACGCGTCTTACCTCGTTGGGCGAGCCTAATACAGGCCGGCCAGTTCGCTAACTCAAACCAACAATAGCTTCTTGCGTTTTTTATTAGCGGCATTCATTGCCGGGGAATCTCTTTTACTTTTTTTACCGCAGACACCAGATCAACGAGAGTGGCTTTGGTTGCTTTCAACTCTTGGTTTTTGTTTGTTATTAATCGCAGTCTTGCAATTAATAAAACATCAAACACTTAATAAAGTTTCTTTCTGGATTTGGGTATGCGTCTTATTCATGCTTGGATTTATATGGTCAGGGTATCTAACTCACCAGCGAATTCAGAATGATTTACCTAGTTATTTAGAGGGCGTGCCTTTACTGGTTGAGGGCGTAGTCGATGGCTTGCCAAGTCAGGGTAACCAGTCTTTACGATTTTCGCTCGCTGTTGAATCAGTGGTGCCTGATGATGAGTTGATTCAAATTGATTTTCAGCATTTCCCCAAGCGTTTATCTTTGGGTTGGTATCCAGGTTGGCGAGGTGAAACAGTATTACCAGAGATTAGACCGGGGCAACGATGGCGTTTACCGGTGGTGTTAAAGCGTGCTCATGGATTAATGAATCCGCATGGATTTGATTTTGAGCGTTGGATGTTTCAGCAAAACTTAGGTGCTACAGGTTCTGTTAAGGCCTATGCCAAAGGTTTGCCTAGGTCATGGCAACCAAAACTTATTGACCAATTTGATCTCAGCTTTACAACAATCGTTGAGTTATCAAGATGGCATCTGCGAGAGCGCATTAAAAAATCTGCGCCAGAAAATGCGCCATACGTTGGTGTATTAATTGCATTAGTGATGGGTGAGCAAAATGCCATTTCACAGAAAGATTGGCGAGTGTTCAATGCCACTGGTATTGGGCATCTGATATCTATTTCGGGTTTGCATGTCACGATGTTGGCAGGTATGGGTGCAGCTCTGGCAAATCGCTTCTGGCGCAGAAGATCGTTACCAATGATATGCCCTGCGCAAAAAGTGGCAGCCTTGAGTGGTTTTGCAGTTGCATTGATTTACACCTGGCTAGCAGGCTTTCAGATACCAGCTCAGCGAACCATGTATATGGTGGGCGTTGTTGCAGTTGCGCTTTGGACCAATCGAATTACCAGGGCATTTGATATTTGGTGGTGGGCTTTATTTATCGTTTTATTCTTAGATCCATGGGCGGCTTATACGCCTGGATTTTGGTTGTCATTTGGAGCGGTTGCAGCAATTCTATTTGCTATGCCAGGTCAGGATGGTTTATCTGAGTATGGCTATAGTCGCTCGCAAAAATGGTGGCAATCGTTCAAAGAGGCCAGTCGAGTTCAGGCTGTTGTCACGATTGCGTTATTGCCGTTAACACTTTATTGGTTCTCTCAGGTATCTGTTGTTTCACCTTTAGCGAATGCGTTTGCTATCCCACTAGTTAGTTTCATAGTTACCCCATTTGCCATGTTGGGAGCGGTACTTCCTGAGCCATTAAGTCGTGCTTCATTATGGGTGGCTCACACTTGTATGGAGTTTGTTGCTTGGTTCTTGGAGCCTATGTCCTCATGGTTTTGGTCCGTGGCATATTTACCACAGCCAAGTTTATTTGTGATGGTGATATCTACCCTAGGAATCATTTATGCCATCCGGCCTGGACCTCTATTGGCAAGTTATAGAGGGCGTTTGCTGGGGTTGTGTTGTTGTGTGCCGTTGGTGTGGACTAAATCCAATGACTTGACCTATGGTGATTTTAAGGTGACTGTTTTGGACGTTGGTCAAGGCACCGCTGTGTTGGTGGAAACACAAACAAAGCGTTTGTTATATGACACAGGACCTAAAACATCGCCTGAGTCTGATGCTGGAGATAGAAATATTCTGCCATTTTTGCGGGGTGAAGGCATTTCATACATTGATCGTTTGGCTATCAGTCATAAAGACACAGATCATGTGGGTGGGGCCTTGAGCCTCATGAAAAGTATTGAATTTGGTGATTTATTAGGAACTTTGCCGGAGTGGCATTTTTTGCTACGGCGAACAAGAGAGCTAAATATCCCTTCATTGCCTTGTAAAGCCGGTCAAACTTGGTCTTGGGATGGAGTTTTATTTAAGGTTTGGCATCCCGGTAGTGAGATGACATTTGATGCCATGCACCATTCTGGGAAGCCAAATGCACTAAGTTGTGTCATTGAAGTCAAGAGTCAGCACTATTCTTTCTGGTTAACAGGGGATGTTGAGAAAGGTGGTGAGGCCATCATCGCCAATGAATATAAGCGTTCTGATGAATTGGCATCTATTTTGCTTATACCGCACCATGGTAGTGCTACTTCTTCCTCTGAAACATTCTTGGACGCATTGCAGCCCAATTGGGCTGTTGCTCAGGCGGGGTATCGAAATCGTTATCGACATCCTAATGCCAAGGTTGTGGGGCGGTATGTCGAGCGGGGCATTCCTATTCTGGAAACGGTTCACACAGGTGCGCAGGTTTGGGAGTTCAGGGGTAGGGAGTTGCAACGACACCATTGGCGAGACTTACACAGAAGGTCTTGGCATCAATAACTATATAAATAGCTGCGGGAGTAATGCATGATGGTCATGGAGCGTAAATTACCATTTGATGAGATGGCTTTAGATGATCTTGAGAGAGATTTTAAAAACTCAACATTGGCTCGCCCACATTACAAACAATTCTCTCAATGGTTGAGTCAACAGGGTGACCAGTACCTAAGTGCTAGACGTGAAGAAGCGGACTTAATGTTCCGTCGAGTAGGTATTACGTTTGCTGTGTATGGCGAAAGTGGTGGTACGGAGAGAACCATCCCGTTTGATATTGTCCCTAGAATTTTTCCTGCTTCAGAATGGGGTCGCCTCGAAACAGGTTTGCGTCAACGAGTAACTGCTTTAAACATGTTCTTACATGATGTGTATCACGAGCAGCATATTCTCAAAGCAGGTGTGATTCCCAAAGAACAGGTAATTAATAACGCTCAATTTAGACCTGAAATGGTTGGTGTAGATGTGCCAATGAACATTTATGCTCACATTGCAGGTATAGATATTGTTCGCGCAACTCATGGTGAAAATACGGGCGAATTCTTTGTTCTAGAAGATAACTTGCGAGTGCCATCTGGGGTTTCTTATATGTTAGAAAACCGCAAGATGATGATGCGCCTCTTCCCTGAGTTATTTGCGCAGCATAGGGTGGCTCCTGTTGCCCATTACCCAGATCTACTGCTAGATACATTGCGTCAAGCGGCGCCAAATATGCATGCCAATCCAACCGTAGTTGTGTTGACCCCTGGTATGTATAACTCAGCATACTTTGAGCATGCATTTTTGGCGCAACAAATGGGCGTTGAATTGGTTGAAGGTAAAGATTTATTTGTGCAAAAAGACTTTGTCTACATGAGGACAACTCAAGGGGCTAAGAGGGTTGATGTGATCTATCGACGAGTCGATGATGATTTCTTAGACCCAGAGGTTTTTAGGTCTGATTCAGCGTTAGGCGCTGCTGGTTTATTGAGAGCTTATAAGGCGGGTAATGTGGCCATCTGCAATGCCATAGGCACTGGGGTCGCAGACGATAAGTCAATCTATCCATACGTCCCAGACATGATTCGTTTTTATCTGGATGAAGAGCCATTAATTTCAAACGTTCCAACATACATGTGTCGCAAACCTGATGACTTGAAGTATGTGTTGGACAACATGGCTGACTTAGTGGTGAAGGAGGTTCATGGTGCTGGTGGTTATGGCATGTTAGTTGGGCCAGCTTCTACTAAGGCAGAGGTAGCTGAATTTAAGGAAAAAGTAAAAGCTCACCCAGAGGGCTATATCGCGCAACCTACTTTGGCTTTATCAACATGTCCAACATATGTTGATTCTGGTATTGCACCTCGTCACATTGACTTGCGACCGTTTGTTTTATCAGGAAAAGAAGTGCGGATGGCGCCTGGTGGTTTGACCAGGGTTGCTTTGAAGGAAGGTTCTTTGGTGGTTAATTCATCACAAGGTGGTGGCACCAAAGACACTTGGGTTTTAGAGCACTAATAAATATAAGGAGATATTAACATGTTATCTAGAACAGCAGACCACCTATATTGGATGTCTCGTTACACAGAGCGAGCAGAGAATACGGCTCGTATGTTGGACGTTAATTATCAAATGTCTTTGTTGCCGCAATCTGCTGAAGTGGCGGAACAGGCATGGAGATCTTTGTTAGAGATTTCAGAGTTAACTGCCGCATTTGACGCAAGCTATGTCTTAATGTCGCCAAGAGATGTGATTCATTTCATGGTGAGTGATATGAATAACCCATCTTCCATCATGCGTTGCTTGCAGGCTGCTAGAGAAAATGCGAGAGCGGTGAGAGGGTCGATGACTACCGAGTTATGGGAAACCATCAATACAACTTGGTTAGAGGCACAGAAGAAAATGCGTGATGGTATGTTGGATAGTGCGCCATCAGAATTTTTTGAGTGGGTGAAGTTCCGTTCACATCAAACCCGTGGTGTTCAACACGGCACGATGGTGCGTGATGAGGTATTTCATTTCATTCGTTTGGGTACTTTTTTAGAAAGAGCTGATAACACTGCGCGTCTGTTGGATGTTAAATCTCTGACAGCAGAAAATATGCGTGAGCAGGGGCATGATTCAGTGGATGATTTTTACTACTGGGCAGCCATTTTGCGCTCTGTCTCGGCATTCGAAATTTATCGCAAGGTATATCGTGATGTGATCACTCCTGAACGCGTAGCTGATTTATTGATTCTTAGATCCGATATGCCAAGATCATTGTCTGCTTGCGTGGGCGAAGTAGTGGACTTGCTTGGAAAAATTAAAAATTCTCAATCAAGTAAAACAATCACACAAGCTAGAAATCTATTGGCTCAATTACGTGATGCGCACATTGGAGAAATTTTGGACCAAGGTTTACATGCCTTCTTAACTGATTTCTTATTGAGGATTAATGCGGTTGGCAGTGGTATTAGTCGCGACTTCTTGTTGCCCATGGAAGAGATGGCTGCATAAATTTGTGCTTAATAGCTTCTTCCACCAGTTAAAAATTGAAAGTGTAGTTTCATGACTTATTGCGTTGCTGTACGTTTGGATCAGGGGTTGGTGTTTTTATCGGATAGTCGAACAAATGCTGGTGTAGATGCTGTATCTAATTTTAGAAAGATGGCCATTTTCAAGAAGGATGGCGAGCGTTTAATGGTCTTGATGTCAGCGGGTAATTTAGCTATTACCCAGGCTGTGAGACATTATTTAAATCATCCAGATCCAGATGGCCCAAGTATTTGGAATGCGCCAACTCTCTTTGAGGCTGCTCAGGTCGTGGGTGATATTGTTAGAAAAGTAAGGGATCGAGATGCCGAAGAACTAAAAAAATCAGGCATTGATTTCAATATTCACCTAATTTTTGGCGGGCAAATTAAAGGACAGGCTCCTTCAATTTTTCAGGTATATGCAGCAGGTAACTTCATTGAGGCGACCATTGAAACGCCATATTTCCAAATTGGTGAGGCTAAATATGGCAAACCAATTTTGGATAGGGTCATTACTCAAGCTACCCCATTAAAAGAAGCAGCCAAGTGCGCTCTTATTTCTATGGACTCCACAATTAAATCAAATATTTCGGTTGGGTTACCGCTAGATTTGTTGGTTTATCCAAAAGATGACTTGAGAACAGACCACCTTTTGGTGATTGATGAGAAAAACGAATATTTCAAGATGATTCACGAAACTTGGGGAAAAAGGTTGCGCCAAGTTTTCTCAGAAATTGAAGATCCAGTCTGGTAAAGGGTTTCTAGCCTGATATTTTCGGCAAAGTTGTTTTTTTGAGCATTCTTTTTGGGTATCGGTATAATTGCGTATTACCCACTAAGCATATTCGATGACTAAATTCATCTTTGTTACTGGTGGTGTGGTTTCTTCCTTAGGGAAGGGTATCGCAGCCGCCTCCTTAGCCGCCATTCTCGAATCGCGCGGCCTAAAAGTCACCCTCTTAAAATTAGACCCATACATCAACGTCGACCCAGGTACGATGAGTCCTTTCCAGCATGGTGAGGTATTCGTTACTGAGGATGGTGCTGAAACCGACTTGGATTTGGGGCACTATGAGAGGTTTGTTTCTGCCAAGATGCGCAAGAGCAACAATTTCACCACAGGTCAGATTTATGAGTCAGTGATTCGTAAAGAGCGCCGTGGTGAATACCTTGGTAAAACTGTTCAAGTCATTCCTCATATCACCAATGAAATCCAGAATTTCGTGGAGCGTGGTGCTACAGCTAGTCATGATGGTCAGGCAGATGTAGCTATCTGTGAAATTGGTGGTACGGTAGGTGATATTGAGTCTTTACCATTTTTGGAAGCTGCTCGTCAGATGAGCTTGAGGTTGCCGCAAGGTGATACTGCTTTTGTTCATTTGACTTTGGTACCTTATATTGCAAGTGCAGGTGAGTTGAAGACAAAGCCTACACAGCACTCTGTACAAAAATTACGCGAAATCGGCATCATGCCAACAGCATTGTTGTGTCGTGCTGATCGTCAAATCCCAGAAGATGAGCGTGCAAAGATTTCCTTATTTGCCAATATGCGTGAGCAAGCCGTTATTTCTGTATGGGATGTAGATACGATTTACAAGATTCCTCAAATGCTTCATGAGCAAGGTTTGGATGAATTGATTTGTCAGGAATTGCGGATCAATGCTAAACCTGCTGATTTATCTGTATGGAATGGCTTAGTACACAGCCTAGAAAATCCAAAGCACGAAGTAGTGATTGGTATGGTTGGTAAGTATGTTGATTTGACTGAGTCATACAAGTCATTGATTGAAGCATTGCGTCATGCTGGCATTCATAACGAAACAAAGGTAAGTATTCGTTACATTGACTCTGAGAATTTAGAGCATGGAGATGTTTCTAGCCTTGCTGGTTTAGATGCTATTTTGGTGCCAGGCGGCTTTGGTAAGCGTGGTACTGAAGGAAAGATTGCAGCGATTAAACATGCTCGCGAGAACAAGATTCCATACTTGGGTATTTGTCTTGGTATGCAATTAGCAGTAATTGAGTTTGCTCGTCATGTTGCCGGCTTGCAAGGTGCCAACAGTACTGAATTTGAGCCAAATGGCCCGCACCCAGTAGTGGCATTGATTACTGAGTGGATGGATCGAGAAGGTCGCGTTGAGAAGCGTGACGAGGGCTCTGATTTGGGTGGCACGATGAGATTGGGTTCTCAGCGTTGCCCTGTTAAACCAAACACACTTGCTGAAAAAATTTATGGCTCAGAGGTGAATGAGCGTCATCGTCACCGTTTTGAAGTTAATAATGTTTATGTGCCTAAACTCGAATCTGCAGGTTTGGTGATTTCTGCAAGAACACCTAATGAATCATTGCCAGAAATGATGGAATTGCCTTCATCAATGCATCCTTGGTTCTTTGGCGTTCAATTCCACCCAGAATTTACTTCAACACCGCGTGATGGGCATCCATTGTTCTCAGCATTTATTAAAGCGGCCTTAAGTCATAAGGGTATTACGGGGTAACCTGTTAATCAGAGTTAGGGAATTAGCCATGAAACTGTGCGATTTTGAAATTGGTTTAGATCAGCGTTTCTTTTTGATTGCTGGTACTTGTGTGATTGAATCAGAGCAAATGGCCATGGATACAGCAGGTCAGTTGAAAGAAATTACTTCTGGTTTAGGTATCCCATTTATTTACAAGTCTTCTTTTGATAAAGCCAATCGCTCCTCTGGCACATCTTTCCGTGGTTTAGGTATGGAAAAAGGTTTAGAGATTTTGGCCAAAGTCAAAAAAGAAATTGGCGTGAATATTCTCACTGACATTCATGATATTGATGAAGTGAAACCTGTTGCTGCAGTAGTGGATGTTCTTCAAACACCAGCATTCTTGTGTCGTCAAACTGACTTTATTCGTGCTTGCGCGCAAAGCGGTAAGCCAGTAAATATCAAAAAAGGTCAGTTTTTGGCACCTGGCGATATGAAAAACGTGATTGATAAGGCTAGGGCAGCTGCTAAAGAGGTAGGTTTGCCAGAAGACATGTTTATGGCTTGTGAGCGTGGCGCATCTTTCGGTTACAACAACTTAGTGTCTGATATGCGTAGTTTGGCCATCATGCGTGAAACGAATGCCCCAGTAGTTTTTGATGCTACTCATTCTGTTCAATTGCCGGGTGGTCAAGGTACAAGTAGTGGCGGGCAGCGTGAGATGGTTCCTGTGTTAGCTAGAGCAGCTGTGGCGGTGGGTGTGAGTGGCTTGTTTATGGAAACTCATCCAAATCCTGCCAAAGCATTGTCTGATGGACCTAATGCGGTGCCTTTAAATCGCATGAAAGATTTATTAGCTACTTTGGTGGCGCTGGATAACGTTGTTAAAACTGGCAACGTATTTTTAGAAAAAGATTTTCAATAATTGGTAAGGGAGAAGTCATGAGTGCAATCGTTGACATCATTGGACGTGAAATATTAGATTCAAGAGGCAATCCTACAGTTGAATGTGATGTATTGCTTGAGTCAGGTGTTATGGGCCGTGCGGCTGTGCCATCAGGCGCATCAACAGGTTCGCGCGAAGCTGTGGAGCTACGTGATGGTGAAGCTGGCCGTTATTTGGGTAAAGGTGTTTTAAGGGCTGTTGAAAACATCAATACTGAAATTGCTGAAGCAGTTATGGGTTTGGATGCCAGCGAGCAAGCTTTTCTTGATCGCACTTTGATTGATTTGGACGGAACTGATAACAAGTCACGTCTTGGTGCTAATGCTACTTTAGCCGTATCAATGGCTGTTGCACGTGCAGCTGCAGAAGAAGCTGGTTTGCCTTTATATCGTTATTTTGGTGGATCTGGTGCGATGCAGTTGCCAGTTCCTATGATGAATATCGTTAATGGTGGTTCACACGCTAACAACAGTCTAGATATTCAAGAATTCATGATCATGCCAGTTAGCATGGGTAGCTTCCGCGAAGCATTGCGTTGCGGTGCAGAGGTTTTCCATGCATTGAAGAAAATTATTCATGATCAAGGTATGCCAACATCAGTTGGTGATGAAGGTGGTTTTGCTCCTAACTTTAAGAGTAATGAAGAGTGTTTGAACACTATTCTGAAAGCTATTGAGAAAGCTGGTTACAAGCCTGGTGAAGATGTATTGTTAGCTTTGGACTGTGCGGCTAGCGAATTCTACAAAGATGGTAAATATGACTTGTCTGGTGAAGGCTTGCAATTAACATCATCTGAGTTTGCAGATTACTTGGCAAACCTAGCCGATAAATACCCAATCGTGTCTATTGAAGATGGTATGCATGAGGGAGATTGGGCAGGTTGGGCCACATTGACAGAGAAGTTGGGTAAGAAGATCCAGTTGGTTGGCGACGATCTATTTGTTACTAATACAAAGATTCTAAAAGAGGGTATTGAGAAAAATATCGCTAACTCTATCTTGATCAAAGTTAATCAAATCGGTACTTTGACTGAGACATTTGCAGCAATTGAGATGGCTAAGCGTGCTAACTACACAGCAGTTATTTCACACCGCTCAGGTGAGACAGAAGACAGCACTATTGCTGACATAGCAGTGGGTACAAATGCTGGTCAAATCAAGACTGGTTCGTTGTCACGCTCTGATCGTATCGCCAAGTACAACCAATTGATTCGTATTGAAGAAGACTTGGGTGATGTAGCTAGTTATCCTGGCAGAGCAACTTTCTATAACTTACGTAAGTAATTTGTAGATTATCTTAAGAGACAGATAAGAGAGCCTATTATGCGTATTGTTGTTTACGGCATGTTGGCTCTCTTAGTCATTATTCAGTATCCGTTATGGCTTGGTAAGGGTGGTTGGCTTAGGGTCTACGAGTTAGATCGCCAAGTTTCCAAGCAAATGGAAAAGAATGATGCGTTAGCTGCTCGTAACGCTAAGTTGGCTGGTGAAGTGAAGGACCTTAAAGACGGCACCAAGGCTATTGAAGAGCGTGCACGTGCAGAGCATGGCATGAGCAAAGAGGGGGAAATTTTTGTTCAGGTTGTCCCTAGCAAAAAGCCTTCAGTTGATGAAGCAAATTCACAAAAGAAATAAATTTACATTAATGCTTTGAATTTGGCGCCTGTTTAATAGCGTCAATAATTGTTGGGCTTGCAAAAATTTGTTTGCAATCAACAGCATCAAATATGTAAATTTGCCCGCAAAAATCACAGTTGGTTTCGACATTAGATTTTTCTTCTAATATGCTGTTGATTTCATCTTCCCCTAACATCTTTAGCATGTCTGCCACTTTAATTCTTGAGCAACGACAACCAAATTGAATAGGTCTTTGATCAAAGCTTCTAACACCGTGATGAGATGACTCTTCTAAATAAAGTCTTTTCATTAGAACCTTAGGTTCAAGCTTAAGTAACTCTTCATTAGTAACGGTATCTGAGAGCATTTGAAGTCTTGACCAACCTTCGGCAGCTACCTCATCATCCATCTTCAGTTGGCCACCCATATTGGGCAGTTTTTGCAAGAGTAATCCACCGCAAGATTCCTCATCGCTAGCCAGCCAAAGACGTGTTTCAAGCTGCTCAGAATCCCTCATGTAAATCGTGATTGCCTCTGCAATACTTTGTACTGGCTTACCATCATCACTTAAGGCAACAATACCTTGGTAAGGATTTTGTCCTGGTTGGCGATCTGCTGGATCGAGGGTGATAACGAGTCTACCTTTGCCGTCAGGGTTAATCAGATCAGATAAACCGGCATTCTCTGGCAAATGAGATAAATCAATATCCTCATTCATTTTGGCAGTAGCTCTGATTACTAAGTGCTCATTGCACTCCAGTACTAACAAGCGAATGGCACCATTACCCTGTGCTTGAATGATCATGCTACCGTTGAACTTTAAGGTTCCGCAGAGTAGTACACCTGCAGCCACAAGATCTCCTAGGAGTTTTTTAACGGCTGGCGGGTAGTCTTTGCGTGCCAAAATAGCTTGCCAAGAGTCTTTGATATGAGCGATTTCACCCCTGACTGGAGCGCCATCAAATACAAAAACTTGGAGGGAATCTAGAGCATTTTTTTCTGTCATAACGTATATTGTAAAAACTTTATGAAATGACATGCTGTGTTTTCAAATAAACATCCATTTTTAACCGCTTTTTCACTCGCTTTAGGCTCAGCAATTGCGCTTGGTTTAGCGCGTTTTTCATATGGGCTTTTGTTACCTGTGATGAAAGAGGATTTGGATTGGTCCTATTTGGTAGCTGGTACGATGAATACAGCGAATGCCCTAGGATATTTTATTGGGGCGCTAAGCTCTCCTTTGTGCATGCGAAGAATGTCCGTGCATCGATTTTTTATCAGTGCATCGATCATTACAGGGATTTTTCTATATTTATCGGGTTGCACGGATAACACGAGTCTTCTGTTTGTACTGCGTGTGATTGCCGGTATAGCTAGTGCATGGATATTTGTTGCTGGTGGTGTATTGGTTTCTCAGTTGGGCAGCATTCATGCGAATCGATCTGGTCTCTTGTTGGGAATTTATTACGGGGGTCCTGGTTTAGGAATTCTTATATCCACCTTGGCTGTACCATTCTTTAATGAGTGGGGTATGAGTGCCAATTGGCAACATTCATGGCAGTTGGCTTGGTATGCATTAGGCGCATTATGTATTGCATTAACCGTTGTTCTAATTAGGCCTATTACCTCTATTCCTGCTATACCTCCCAAGCCAATCGGTCATTCAGGTACGCCATTGCGGACTTATGTCCCAGTCTTGGCTGGGTACTTTATGTTTGGTGTTGGTTATATCGGTTATATGACATTTGTGATTGCTTTACTCAAGCAACTGGGATTGCCATCAGTAACCATTAATATCTTTTATGCTGTGTTGGGTCTATCAGTCATGGCATCTTCTCGGCTTTGGGCTCAGATGCTTGATCACTATAAAGGTGGTCAATCATTAGCAATTTTGAATACTTTATTAGGATTTGCATCCTTAATTCCAGCGTTGATGGCTATTTACGATGTGACATTAAATACGTTAGCAATAATAGGCATTTTTATTTCTGGGATCATGTTTGGGTGTGTGTTTTTGTCTGCTGTTGCATCAACAACTGCATTTGTTAAACACAATATGCCTCCGACCGATTGGGTTGGTGGTATTACCGCATTCACAAGTATTTTTGCAGCAGGACAAATTGTTGGACCAACTATTGCAGGATGGATTTCAGATGGTAAGGGTGGTTTGGCCAGCGGTTTGTTATTTTCAGGATTGGCACTTTTATTGGGTGGAGTAATGGCTACCAAGCAGAAGCCATTACTCAAAAAATAAGCTCTGAATCTTGTCAATGAGATAATGTCAGCTATGACAGTTAGAACACGATTTGCACCTAGCCCAACGGGCTTTATTCACCTAGGTAATCTAAGAAGCGCTTTGTATCCTTGGGCATTTGCTCGCAAGATGCAAGGGGATTTCATTTTACGCATTGAAGATACCGATCAAGAGCGCTCCAGCCAAGAGGCTGTTGATGTGATTATTGAGGGCATGAAATGGTTAGGCCTTGATATTGATGAGGGGCCTATTTATCAGATGCAACGCATGGATCGCTATCGTGAAGTGATTGCTCAAATGCTTCAAGATGGCTTGGCTTATTACTGCTATATGAGTGAGGAAGAATTAAATGCCTTGCGCGAGCAACAAATGGCCAATAAAGAAAAACCACGCTACAACGGTTTTTGGCGTCCGGAACCAGGAAAAGATTTGCCGACGCCTCCTAGTGGTGTGAAACCCGTGATTCGTTTCAAAAACCCGATTGGTGGCAGCGTTGTTTGGGATGACGCAGTAAAGGGTCGCATTGAAATTAGTAATGACGAATTAGATGATTTAGTTATTGCACGCCCGGATGGCACCCCAACGTATAACTTTTGCGTAGTGGTAGATGACCTCGATATGAAAATCACCCATGTGATTCGTGGCGATGATCACGTTAACAATACGCCTCGCCAAATTAATATTCTTAAAGCTCTTGGTGGTCAATCACCAATTTACGCTCATTTGCCAACTGTCTTAAATGACCAAGGTGAGAAAATGAGTAAGCGTAATGGAGCAATGAGTGTGCGTGATTACGAGCGTGAAGGGTACATGCCAGAGGCAGTGCTGAATTACTTAGCTCGTTTGGGTTGGTCTCACGGCGACGCTGAAGTGTTTACCAAGGAACAATTCGTTGAGTGGTTTAATTTAGATCACTTAGGAAAGTCTCCAGCTCAGCACAATCCAGAAAAATTACTTTGGTTAAATCATCACTACATCCAGCAAGCTGATGCAGCTGATTTGGCAAAGCGTGCATTACCTTTTGCGCAAAATTTGGGGATCAGAACTGATAATGGACCCGATTTTGTTGGTGTTGTTAACATCCTCAAGGATCGAGCCAATACGCTGATTGAAATTGCTGAGGGTGCAAAGTTGTTTTATATGGACAGGCCTGAACACTCTGCAGCTGATTTAGAGGCAAATATTCCTGAGTCTATTAGACCTGCCATTTCTGACTTTATTGCCGAATTGGAAGTAGGGGATGGTAGTAAGGCTGCTGTTTCTGCTGCTTTTAAGGCTGTTTTGGCCAAACATGACCTGAAAATGCCTGCTTTGGCTATGCCAGTACGCTATGCCATGTTTGCGACTACCCAAACACCGGCCATTGATGCAGTTATCTCATTGATTGGTATAGAGGAAACAAAACAGCGCTTGCAAAGAAGTATAAAAATAGGCTAGAATTACGGTCTTGATTGCTTGAGCTTACTTATTTAAGATCATCTAATTAAGGGGCTATAGCTCAGCTGGGAGAGCGCTTGCATGGCATGCAAGAGGTCAGCGGTTCGATCCCGCTTAGCTCCACCAGAAGCAGTAGTAAAAGTAGCAAATTGTAGTACCGTAAGTCCAGGGTCCCCATCGTCTAGAGGCCTAGGACACCACCCTTTCACGGTGGGTACCGGGGTTCGAATCCCCGTGGGGACGCCAAGTTTTTGGAGCGGTAGTTCAGTTGGTTAGAATACCGGCCTGTCACGCCGGGGGTCGCGGGTTCGAGTCCCGTCCGCTCCGCCAACAAAAAAGCCCTTGTCTAATGACAAGGGCTTTTTTCATGA
>VFQS010001364.1_pt1 | contig 22690 bp, 19 predicted proteins | sample 3512361 | NCBI WGS metagenome assembly VFQS01 (sample SAMN10412375, study PRJNA504923) | tailings metagenome | isolation source: Relicate 1 Philex TSF3 active mining | place: Philippines
CTCTCGCCGAGCTGTTCGTCACCCGGGGGCCGCCGGCACACATCCGGTCCGACAACGTCCTAGGTCGGGAAGCAGCGGCGGAAAACGGCCAGCAGGTCTCGTTGCGCCGATTGCGATCAGCGCTGATGTCGTTCTGATCCAGATGGCTTCCATCGTCAAGGAATGCGCTCTCGGCCATAGCAAACACAGGATCCAGCGGCCACGCGGGTCGTGGTCCTCACCGTCCTTAAAATGAGATGCGGATGCCAGATGGAAGGCCCGAACATTATCTACAGGGTCGCCGTAGCGCCCTCACGGCACGACAGAGAGGGGTCCTTCCATCTGGTGTCCGCCCGTTCGACGAACGGACGGTACTCGGTTCCCGTCTTGATGACGGCGTGAGCAACGCGCGCCATCTTGGCGGTGAGTGCGGTCATCGCCTTGCGGCGGCGATCAGGGTCGTTGCCGTGGCCGGCCACATAGCGACCAAGCTTGTCGCGGAAGCTGTTGTCGCGCTGACGTATGGCGACCTGGGTGGCCATCCAGAAGGTGCGGCGTAGCCGGGCATTGCCGTACTTCGAGAGCTTGGTTCGCCCGCGGAAGGTGCCCGACTGGCAGGTCGCGAGATCCAGCCCGCAGAACTTGAGGAACTGGCGGTGGTGGGCGAACCGCCGAAGGTCGCCGGCCTCGGCGAGGATGGTCAACGCGTTGATCGGCCCGATCCCTGGGATCTTGCGCAGGAGCTGGTAATCCCGGTTCTCAGCCAGCACGGCATGCGCGGTTCGCTCGATCTCGTCGCGCTGTCGGATAAGGCTGCGCGCCTGCGCAATGACCATGCGGAACATCGTGATGGCAATGGAATCTTCGTCGACCGGAAGCGCGACGGATGCACAGGCGGTCTCGTAAATGTCGTTGATCAGCCGGGCCTTGGACACCTTGCGGCCAACGAGTGACCAGGCCTCGCGCGTGAAGGCCTCCTGGCCGAGCGCGGTCATGCTGGCCGGGGTCGGGAACCGTTCGATCAAGGCAAGGAACCAGTCTGAGCGGCTGTTGCCAGCGAAGCGCTCGATCTCCGGAAAATAAAGCGGCAGGTAGTGGGTCAGAATACGGTGCCAGGTCTGGGTCTTGGCCTTGGAGATCGCCTCGTGCGTCTTCGACATCTCCTGCAGGTCGTTGATGCCTGCGGCGAGAGGATCGACGTAGCGCTGGGTGGCGCCGATCCGCAGCATGTGCAGGATCACCTGCGCATCCTTGGAATCGTTCTTGTCCCAGCCATTGTGCAGCGCCTCGCGGGTGCGGGCCAGGGCGACGGACGAGATAAGCCGCAGCTCGAAACCCGCCGCAAGCAGTCGGTGTGCCAGTGTACGGTGGTAGTTACCGGTGGCTTCGAATCCGACGACGATCGGACGCCCGACATCGCTGAGGTCCGTGGCGAGGCGATCGTAGTCCGCCTTGGTCGCCATCACCGTCATGCGCCGTCGACGCCCGCCTTCCGGGCGTTCGATCAGCACTTCCTGGCGGTGCTTGGACATATCGATGGCTACCAGCACGGCATCGGCGGGAGTAGAACTACGCTTGGTCATGGTCGGTCAGTCTCCAAAGGGTTGAGTCGACAACTTCACTTTAGAGACCTGCTGGCCGGTCATGGCCGCCTTGATGAAGCCGGCGGACGCTACGCGCCCTTGTCTTCATCAAGGCAATGCGGCCCTTCGAGGGACCGGTTCCCAATGTGCTATGGTCCGGAGTTCATCGCCAATGCCGTGCAAGAGTGGCTGGCGAGGATCGGTGTGAAGACGCTCTACATCACGCCCGGCAGCCCATGGGAGAACGGCTACTGCGAGTCCTTCAACGGCTCGATGCGTGACGAGCTCTTGAACGGGGAGATTTTCTACACCCTGGCCGAAGCCCGGATCCTGATCGAGGCCTGGCGGCAGCACTACAACACCGTCAGGCCGCACAGCTCGCTAGGATATCGGCCGCCGGCACCGGAAGCGGCGACACCGCCATGGCTGCCCTCCGGTTCCGCTTCGCTCCACCTGCGGACAGCCATGGCGGCGGAGGCAATCTTGCACTAACAATCAACACGGACCACTCAGTGGGGGCCGGTCAGGCTGCTACCTCTATGATGTCGCGCTGAAGCAGCAACTGGGCAAGGCTGGATGGACGGTCTCGCCCGGCGAGTGGCGGCGCGCCGCCCACAAATGCGCCGATATGGTCTATGCCCGTCTTTCGGGTGAGAGCCCGTTCTTTGACAGCCGTATCGCCTATATCGCCGAAACCGGTCCCAAGGATCGGCGGATGAAGCTGCTTGCCATCATGGACTCCGATGGCGCCAATCACCGGTTCCTGACGACAGGTCAGGCGACCGCGCTCACCCCGCGCTTTTCCCCGGATTACAAGTCGATCCTCTATCTGTCCTACCTCGACGGCAAGCCAAGGATCTATGTCTACGATCTGGCGACCAATTCGCAGCGCCTGGTCACCCAGACGCAAGGCCCGACCTTCGCACCGCGCTGGTCGCCCGACGGGCAGTGGATTCTCTATTCGATGGCCACTGGCGGGAACACAGACATTTACAAGGTACCCGCGCGGGGCGGTGCCAGCCAGCGCCTGACCGACACGCCGGGAATCGATATCGGCGGCAGCTTCTCGCCCGATGGCTCGAAGATCGTCTTCGAGAGCGATCGGTCCGGCACCCAGCAAATCTATGTCATGAATGCGGACGGGTCCAACCAGCAACGGATCAGTTTCTTTGGTGGCCGCGCCGCTACGCCGGAGTGGAGTCCGCGCGGAGATCAGATCGCGTTCACCCACATCACCGGCAATTTCCGGATTGCCGTCATCAGCCCAGGCGGGGGTGAGCTCAGATATCTGACCGACAGCTGGCAGGATGAGGCTCCGAGCTGGTCACCCAATGGGCGGATCATCCAGTTTTTTCGCACCGCGCGAGGTTCGGGCAAGGCGAGCATCTGGCAGGTCGACCTGACCGGCCGCAATGAGCGGCGCTTGTCGACACCCGGCGATGGCTCTGATCCGGCCTGGGGGCCTTTGCTGCCATGACGAGCCAAGGTCGTCCTCCGGCGCTCGGTGAAGCCGCACCCTGGTTCAAGGCCCGGGCGCTGTCGGGAAACGACAACTATACGTTCGATACGGCCGCAGGTCGCGTCGTCCTGATGCTATTCTTCGGCACTGCGTCGCATTCTGTCTGCGCTGAGGCGCTAGGACACGTTGCTCGAAACCGCGCGTTGTTCGATGACGAGAAAGGCTGTTTCTTCGGTGTCACAGTCGATCCCTCGGATGAGGAGGATGGCCGAATTGCCCAGCAAATACCCGGCATTCGATATTTCCTCGATTTCGACCGCAAGGTTTCAAGCCTGTACGGTGCCAGTCAGGACGGCGACTACACACCTTTCTGGATCGTGCTTGATCGCCAACTTCGAGTGGTGCGCAGGTTTGTCCTGAGCGATGCAGACCAGGCCATCGCCTGTTATGCGGCACTGATTGCGGAAGGACAGGTCGATTCTTGGGCACCCGTCCTGCTCGTGCCTCGCGTGCTGGAAACCGACCTGTGTCGGCATCTGATCGACCTCTACGAGGCAACCGGCGGCGAAGAATCCGGTTTCATGCGGGAGGTCGATGGTAAGACAGTCGGCATTGTCGATCCGGTACACAAACGCCGTACGGACATGACGATCGAGGGCGAAGCGCTACGCCGGGCTTTGATGCACCGCATACACGATCGACTGGCGCCAATGATAGAACGTGCCTTCCAGTTTCGCGCCACCCGAATGGAGCGATACATCGTCGCGTGCTATGATGCCGCAGCGGGCGGGCACTTCCGGGCGCACCGGGACAACACGACCAAGGGCACCGCTCACCGCCGCTTTGCTGTCTCGATAAATCTCAACGCCGAAGAGTTCGAGGGCGGCGATCTGTGCTTTCCCGAATTCGGGCCGCGTCTCTATCGTCCTCCAACGGGAGGCGCTGTGGTCTTCTCATGCTCGCTGCTGCACGAGGCAAGACCTGTGACCCGTGGTCGGCGCTTTGCCTTCCTGCCCTTCCTTTATGACGATGCCGCCGCCGCAATTCGGGAAGAAAACAATGTCTATCTCGGCGACAATGTCGGCGCTTACTCGCGCGACAAAGGTTAGAGCAACACCATGGACCTTCACCTCGCCGAGAGCCTGCTCCCGTTCATAGCGGTCGGATTCCTCGCGCAACTGGTGGATGGCGCGCTCGGCATGGCGTTCGGGGTCATCACCAATACGCTGCTGATTTCGGTGCTCGGCGTGCCGCCGGCACGGGCGTCGGCCAGTGTCCACATTGTCGAGTGCTTCACCACTGCCGCATCTGGCATCAGCCACATCGCGCATGGCAATGTCGACTGGCGGCTGTTCGGACGCCTGGTTATCCCTGGGGTGATCGGCGGGGTCAGCGGCGCTTACCTGCTGTCGAATATCGATGCCAGTGTCGCCAGGCCATTCGTCATGGCGTACCTCGCGGTGATCGGTGTCTACCTCGTCTGGCGGGCCTGGGAAATGAGCCATCATCATGTCCACAAGGCCCCGCGCTACATTGCCCCGCTGGGTTTGGCGGGAGGCTTCCTCGATGCCGCCGGCGGGGGCGGGTGGGGACCGGTGGTGACCTCCAACTTGCTGGTACAGGGGAGCGAGCCGCGCCGGACGATCGGTACCGTCAATGCCGCCGAATTCGTCCTGACCGTGACCATATCGGCAACCTTTCTGTTCGCGCTGGGCGCAGAAGCGTTCAGCAAGGCCGCCGTGGGTTTGATCATCGGCGGGCTTCTGGCCGCACCGATCGGGGCGATGCTGGTCAAGCGCGTATCGGCGAAATGGCTACTTGGGCTGGTGGGCTGTGTTCTGCTCGCGACGAGCGCTTGGAACCTCATCAAGGCACTGACCTGACGAACTGACCGGAGTCTTGCCGACAAGCTCTCGGCTTGGCTGAAGGCTGCAAACTATGGCTTGATCCGCACAGTGCAGTTTACTGCCCCACCGACCTTTCCGGCGGCCTCCTTGCAGCGTTGCAGTGCGCTACGATTTTCATGCTCAAACCTCGCTGCATCGGCAATCGCGGCCCATTGCACGGGGTCCTTCGATCGAACCATCCGGATGCCAGCGTCAACAACCGATGCCTCGCCAAGCACCCGCCTGGCCATCCACTCCGGGACCTGCCAGCTCGCCGGCAATGTCCGGGCGATCATCCCGGGCACGAACATCATAAGCAGGACTGCCAGCGCGGCACCGGCAGCAAAGGCCATGCGTTCACGCCTCAGCTGCTCCGTCAGTTTGACGGCACTGCCCAGTGCCTGCGCGATTGCCTGCTGCTGTCCGTGTGCTGCGGACTTCCAGTGGCGGATCACGTCCTCGTCATCCTTCCGTGCCGATCGGGCCGCAGCTTCGATCCGGCTGCCGAGGGTCTCGGGGGTTACGGTCATGGCCGGCATTTGCTCGATCCGGGAAAGGCCACGCCCGACCGCCTCCAGGCTGGTATTCATTTCGACAAGGGTTGAACCATAGTCCGGCACAACGATGTCGGCGCGCTCGGCGGCGAGGTGCTCGACCGCTCGCCGAACGAGCGCGATCTGTCCCTCCAGCCGGCCAAATGCTCGCGCAGCCGGATCGGTTTCGTCCGGTTGCAGTGCGGCTACTGGTTTGTCCGCTACTTCCTCATTGTCGGCATCGAGATCGAGGCTGACATCATCGTCTTCATTCTTGCTCATTGCACTTCTCCTTAGAGTCCAAAGTCCATGCTGCGGGTGCGTCCAAGCCCGAGGCTGGCGGTGAGTTCGCGCTCGAGGCTGCGCTCGAGCTTGAGATCGAGGCCAAGCTCGCGGGTGCGCTTGGTGAGGCGCTCGGTGAGCTGCGGATCGCGTTCGAGACCCTTGGCCAGCTCGGCCATGTGCTTCGCGACGCCGCGCGCGCCGGCCACATCGCCGCCGCGTTGCAAGATCTCGCGGGTCTCTGCCATCCGCCGCCAGTCGCTGACGAACCGGTCGGCGCGCTTGCCGGGATCGGCGCGCAATTCGGCCTCGCTCTTCATCGCCTGGTGCGCGGCTTGTGAGCGCCCGGCAGCAGATTCGACGGCCAGGTCCGGCGCACGATCGAACGCCTTGGCGAGATCGGCAGCGCCGTTCGGTTGCAACATGTCAAGTGCCTTGCCAGCGCGTTCCAGGGCTTCGCTCTGGTGCGGCAGGATCGTAAGACCGCGCGCCTCCATCAGAACCGCGTCGATGTGCGCCTTGGCGTAACGCTCGATCGCCCGAAGCTGCTGACTGGCTAAAGTACCGGGGTCTGGGATCGCTTCGAGCTTGCTCTTGCCCGGCCGGAACCCGTCGAAGATCCCGCGCACCTTGACCGGGATCTGCCGCACCAATTCGGCGACCTTCTCGCGGAAAGTAATCCCGCGCCGTTCTGCAAAGTCGCGAGCCGAATCGCGCTCGCCGTAGTCGCCAGCCATGTCCTTGGCCCGCTCCCGGCCAAGGACCCGGACGAGCTTCAACTCGTTGGCAAAGTCGTCGCGACCGTAGTGCAGATCGACCTGCTCGCGGTGCCGCGAGAGCGCGACATAGGCCCCGTGGCTGTCCATGCCCGGCGTCGCCAGGACATGGGTGTGATCGACCGTTACCCCTTGCGCCTTGTGGATCGTCGCGGCGTAGCCGTGGTCGAAATGGGCATAGTCCCGGGTGTCGAAGTCGACCTTGCGTCCGTCGTCAGTGCGCACCGCAATGCGCCCTGACTTGATCGCTTCGATGGTCGCGAGTGTGCCGTTCTTGATCCCGAGCCCCCGTTCGTTGCGCAGGAACATCAGCCGGTCACTCGAAGCGAACTGGCGTTCGCCGCGCTCGGTCCTGATCTCGACATCAGGACCCAGTAGACCCGCCAAACGCAGCCGTTCGCGCGCCATCGCATTGAGCGTGCGAACCTCGTCGTTGGTATGCGTCAGGATGATCCGGCTTGCCGCTGGATCGCCCTGCCGGTCGCTGTCCCAGCGGCTGACAAGCTGCTCGCGTGCGCTCTCACGAGAAGCCTCGACATGGACCATGCCCTGATCGGCGTAGGCCCCGATCGCTTCCCCGGTGCGACCGGTCGCGAGGTGCCGCGTGGCGTCGCGCTGCCAGTCGGCCTGCTGGCGTCGGATCTCGGTGATCTCGACCCCGCCGTGGCGCTGGTGAAGCGAGCGGAACGCAGCCCCGGCCTCGATCGCCTGAAGCTGCTGCGGGTCGCCGACCAGCACGACCTTGGATCCCGCTTCGGCGGCGCGGCTGAGCACGCGCTCCATCTGCCGGGTGCCGACCATCCCTGCCTCGTCGATGACCAGAACATCGCGTGGACCCAGGAGGTCGCGGTCGTGGCTCCACTGGTATTCGAGGCTGGCTAGGGTGCGCGAGGCAATCCCCGAACCGTTCTCCAGGTTCTCGGCGGCGATCCCCGAAAGCGCAGCGCCGTGCACGGTGTAGCCAGCGCCTTCCCAGGCCTCGCGCGCGACGCCGAGCATCGCGCTCTTGCCGGTCCCGGCGTAGCCGATGACGATTGCCAGACCCTTGCTGTCAGTGACATGCTCGAACGCGGCGCGCTGTTCCCCGGAGAGCAGCAGCTTGCGCTCCTCGGCACGGGCCATGGCTCGCTCGACTTGGCGCTCGCCAACGCCAGGACGGTCCCGTCCGGCGAGGGCATCACTGGTCCGATCGAGCCGCTGCTCGGTCTCGATCATACCGCGTGAAGTGTAGCGCTCAGCGCCCCGACAATCCTTGCCGAGCGCGACCAGCTCGGGGGCATGCCGCACGGCATTGAGCGCGGCATCGAACTGTACCTTGCCGTCGCTGTGACGGTGGATGAACGCGGCAAGATCGCGTGCGGTAAAGGTCGCCTGTTGGTGCGTGATCGCATCCAGCGCGAGCGCGGGATTGGCGATAATCCGTGTCCCGTTCCGCTGCGCAATCGACCGGTGCTCCTCGATCCGTTCGGCTTCCAATCCGCGCGTGCTGATCCGCGATGCTGCGGGGCCGATCTTGTCCTGCGGTTCGAGCGCGATGCCCTGGTCGGCGAGGCTGCGGTGATCGATCCGCGCATCGATATCGCGCTCCGCCAGCGCCAAATTGACATGCTCGGCCCAGCGCTCGCGCCATTGCTCGATCAACTCGGAGCGGTTCCAGTCGCGAACCTTGGCACCAAACCCATCGGGGCCAACCTCGCGCATGGTCAGCATGACATGCGCGTGCGGCTTGGGCTGGCCGTCCTCGCCGATATCCCAATGCACATTGAGATCGGCGATCATCCCTTCGGCGACGAACTCGGCCTCGACGAATTCGCGGGCAAGCTCGATCGCCTCTTCCTTGCCGAGCTCGCGGGGGAGGGCGAACTCGACCTCGCGGGCAAGCTGCGCGTCCTTGCGCTTCTCGGCCTTCTCGACCGCGTTCCAGAGCTCTTCGCGGTCAGCAAACTCGGCAGGCGCGCCTTCGGGCAGCAGCACCTCTGAATGAACAATCCCGGCCTTGTCGGTGAAGTCGTGGGCGCGGTCGAGCCGCTCATCCTGGAGCTTCTCACCAGCACGATAGGCAGCCGCCGCGACCGAACTGCGCCCGCTCGACCGGCCGATGACTTTCGCGCTGAAGTGGAAGATCGCCATGATGGCCATCCAGTTACGCCATCAAAGCCACGTCGGCACGACGTATAAGCGCGCCCTCTCTCGAAAATTTCTCGTTCGGGACTCAGCCGTATCAGAACGTCCCGGTGACCTTGCTGCATTGGACGAGGCGCAGCCGTACAATCGGCGCATCACCTCCCGATGGAGACACGGACATGCGCAAACCGCGCGATATTGATTCGGAACTGAAGTCGCTTGCCGACAAGGCGAGGGCGCTCAAGGAACGCCGCCTGCGCCAGCTTGGCGAGCTGGTGATAGCGACCGGCGGCGATGCGCTCGAACCCGATGTGCTTGCCGGAGCCTTGCTCGACGCGGCAAACAGCAGCGACAGCGCCGCAAAGGAGGGCTGGCGCGCTCGCGGCACGGCGTTCTTTCAGGGGAAGGCAGTCAATCAAGGCCGAACTCGTGGCAAGCCGCATCGGAACCGCGCGGGCGACCGCGGCGAAGCATCGGCTTGAAGCGGTGAAGGCGCGGATCGACATGCGCGACTGGCAGGTCAAACGCCGCGAACGCACCCGCCAGTTGATCGAGCTGGGCGGGCTGGTGGTGAAGGCGGGCCTGGTCGACCTCACCGACGACGATCGCGCGGCGATCTACGGCGCGCTGCTGACGGTCGCCTCCAAATTGCGCGGGGAAGAGGGGGCGCATGCGCTGGCGCTGTGGAAGCGCAAGGGCAAACGCGCGTTCGAGGCGGAAGCCGAACTCAGGAACGGCAAAGATCCCGGCGGAACCTCCGCCGGGGCCTGAGCGGCGCGCTATTTCGCGCGCCGCTTGCGGGGCTGCTCGGTAGCGGTTTCCTTGGCCTTGGCGAGGAAGTCGACTTGCTCGGCCACGATCTCGCAGCCGTAGCGGGTCTGACCTTCGCTGTCGGTCCAGCGCGAGTAGTGGATCCGTCCGGTGATCATCACCATCGCGCCCTTGGTGACGTGCTCGGCGATGCATTTGCCGATCCCGTTGAAGCAGGTGATCCGGTGCCATTCGGTCTCGGTCTGGCGGCCTTCACCGGCGTCCTTGAAACTGCGGGTGGTGGCGAGCGAGAGGCTGGTGATAGCGGCGCCTGACTGGGCGTTGCGGACTTCGGGATTGTTGCCAACGAAGCCGACGAGGGTGACGGTGTTCTTCATGAGAGTGACCTTTCGAAGCTCTGGTTCGTCCAAGGGACCATCCCTTTGACTGAGCCCCGAAGAGGCCGGGCACGGACAGGTCTGCACCGAATGCAGTGAGGGAAACGTCGCTCGAAGGAGTGGTGCGGGCAGGCATGCGCAGCATGACCACACGGTCCGTATGAGCGCACGTTGCATGGCTTGGCCGGGTTCGGTCAGGGGCGTCGATTAGTCATGAAAGGGGAGGTGTTCCTGGGCGGATCAGAGATCAATTAGGAGCAACCCGAAGAACTTGCCGCATCTTGCCGCGTTGCTTGGCAATGATCCCTGTGCTTTACCCTGTTCCCGATGAGGGACCCTGCCGAGATCGAAAAATTCATCGCCGACTGGCGCGATACGGGCGGCAGCGAACTGGCCAATACGCAGAGCTTCATCAATGGGCTGTGCCACTTGCTCGGCGTCGACGCGCCGACCGGCAGCCGCACCGATGATGTGCATAACGATTACGTGTTCGAACGCCGCGTGTTCCAGGACAATGGCGATGGCACGCAGAGCTTCGGCCGGATCGATTGTTACAAACGCCACAGCTTCATCCTGGAGGCCAAGCAGGGCAGCGAGGCGGACCGGGCGGCGGCGGAGAAGGGCGAGGACGACCTCGACCTGTTCGGGCAGACCGCCAGCGCCCGCGTCAAACGCGGCACCGCCAGGCGCGGCACGCCGGGCTGGGCCAAGGCCATGGACGCCGCCAAAGGCCAGGCCGAACGCTATGCCAAGGCGCTGCCGGTCGATCATGGCTGGCCGCCGTTCCTGCTGGTGGCGGACATCGGCTATTGCATCGAGGTCTATGCCGATTTCACCGGCACCGGAAAGGCCTATGCCCAGTTCCCCGATCGGGCGCGCTACCGGATCATGCTGGAGGATCTGCGCGACCCGGAGGGGCGCGAGCGGCTGCGCGCGATCTGGACCGATCCGAAGAGCCTGGACCCTGCCGCCCGCGCCGCGCGGGTCACCCGCGAAATCGCCGATCTCCTCGCCACCGTCGCGCGGCGGATCGAAAAGCGCGGTTATAACGCGGAGAGCACCAGCGGCTTCCTGATGCGGGTGCTGTTCACGATGTTCGCCGAGGACAGCGGGCTGATTCCCGAGCGCAGCTTTACCACCCTGCTCAAGAACCAGCGCGCGCATCCGGAGCACCTCGAACACCAGCTTTCCGCGCTGTGGGCGGCGATGGACAAGGGCGAATTCTCGCCTGCGCTGGGTGTGCCTCTCAAGAAGTTCAACGGCTACCTGTTCAAGGAACGCACCGCGATCCCGCTCGATGCGGAGGAGCTGGAAGTGCTGATCAAGGCCGGCGAACACGTTTGGACCGAGGTCGAACCGGCTATCTTCGGCACCCTGCTTGAACGCGCGCTCAATCCCAAAGAACGCGCCAAGCTCGGCGCGCATTACACGCCGCGCGCCTATGTCGAGCGGCTGATCGGTCCGACCATCATGGAGCCATTGCGCGCGGATTGGAACGGCGTGCGCGTCGCTGCAGGGCAACTGATCGACGAAGGTAAGGCCGACGAGGCGCGCGCCTTCGTCGAGGCTTTCCACGCCCGGCTCGCCCAGACCAAGGTGCTCGATCCCGCCTGCGGCACCGGCAACTTCCTCTATGTCGCGATGGCACGGATGAAGGAGCTGGAGGGCGAGGTGCTCGAATACCTGCTCCAGCTTGGTGACGACCAGTACGTCGCGGAGATCACCGGCCACACCATCACCCCGGAAAACTTCCTGGGGATCGAGATCAACCCGCGCGCAGCCGCGATCGCCCAGCTGGTGCTGTGGATCGGCTATCTGCAATGGCACTTCCGCGTAAACGGCAAGGACCGCGCCCCGCCCGAGCCGATCCTGCGCGATGTGCGGACGATCGAGAACCGCGACGCCCTGATCGAATGGGACGAGCGGGTGCTGGAACTGGACGGGGCCGGCAAGCCCGTCAGCCGCTGGGACGGCGAAACGATGAAGCCGCACCCCGTCACCGGCAAGCCCGTGCCCGACGAGGACGCGCGGGTGGAGGTCTGGCGCTATGTGAAACCGCGCGCGGCGAAGTGGCCCAAAGCGGATTTCATCGTCGGCAACCCGCCCTTCATTGGCGACAAGGCCATGCGTGATCGGCTAGGTGAAGGCTACCTAGCAGCTCTCTTTTTGACGACAAAGGTGCCTGAAAGCGCCGATTTCGTGATGCACTGGTGGGACAAAGCCGCGTCGGCTGTTAAACAAGGGAAGACCAAGCAGTTCGGCTTCATTACGACCAATTCATTGCCGCAGAAGTTCAATCGCCGCGTCCTTGAAGCCCACATGGGCGGCAAGCAGGCAGTCAGCTTGGCCTTTGCGATCCCCAATCACCCGTGGGTGGACGAGGCTGACGGCGCATCCGTCAGAATCTCGATGACCGTCGCGCGTAATGGAACAGGCCCGGGCGTCCTTTTGAACGTGAGGGACGAAAGCCAAGCTCCAGATACTATTGAGTTCCGCAAGCGGATTGGCAGCATTCACAGCGACCTGACAATTGGTGCTGCAGTGGTGGAAGCCAAGCCATTGAACGCCAATGAGAAGGTCGCCTCGAATGGGTGCGCACTAAACGGGGCAGGCTTCATTCTTGATCGTCAGTCAGCGGAAATTCTGACGGTCGAGACAGATGCGATGGGCTTAGTGGTCAAACCTTACCGCAATGGGCGCGATTTGATGGCCTCGCCTAGGATGGCATTTGTCATCGACTTGTTTGGACACACCGAGAAGGAGGTTCAGCAACGCTGGCCGGCGATCTACCAGCATGTTGCATTGAATGTGAAGCCCGCACGAACGGCGCGAAGCGATAGAACGGCCGACGCTGCGCAGTACGCCGCCCACTGGTGGCTCTTTCAAAAGCCTCGTCCCGGCCTTCGGCAGGCTTTGCGTGGTCTCGATAGGTACATCGTGACAGTAGAGACGACGAAGCATCGCGTTTTCCAGTTCCTTGATCATACCATCCTACCGGATCATATGTTGATCGCGGTCGCATCCGACGATGCCCATGTCTTGGGCGTTCTAAGCAGTAGGTTCCATGTAACATGGGCACTGGCAGCCGGCGCAAGACTGGGTGTTGGTGATGATCCGCGCTACAGTAAGTCCCGCTGCTTCGATCCCTTCCCGTTGCCGTCTGATGTCCCCCAACCGCTCAAGGACAAGATCCGCGCCGAGGCCGAGGCGCTCGATGCGCTGCGCAAGCGGGTGCTGGAGAGCCACGAGGACCTGACACTCACCAAGCTCTACAATGTGCTCGAGGCCCTGCGGGAAGGCCGCGCGCTGAGCGAGGCCGAGCGCGACATTCATGATCGCGGGCTCGTCACCCTGATCTGCCAGCATCATGACGCGATCGATGCGCTGGTGGCTGAGGCCTATGGCTGGCCCGCCGACCTGTCCGACGAAGAGATTCTCACCCGCCTCGTCGCGCTCAACAAGGAGCGTGCTGCCGAGGAAGCCAAGGGGCTGATCCGCTGGTTGCGCCCCGAGTTTCAGGCGCCGGACTATCAGGCCCCGGTCACGCAGACGCTCGACCTGGGCGAGACCGCGCCCGTGCTGCCAGACAACGTCGTGCCCTGGCCCGGCTCGCTCCCCGAACAGGTCAGCGCGGTGCAGCAGGTCCTTACCGCGGCGAACGCCCCGCTCGCCCCGCAGGACGTTGCCCGCGCCTTCAAGGGCAAACGCGCCGCCACGGTGCGCCCGGTGCTCGATGCGCTGGCGGGGATCGGCATGGCGCGGCGGCTGAAGGACGGAAGATACGCGGCGTGACGCGACTGGTCTGGCAACGCTGGTCTGTTTAGAGACGGCGCATGTCCAGTAACGTCACGGCTTTCGATGGCGCCGCCATCCTGATCGTGCTCGCCGCCGCGCTCGGCTATCTCAACCACCAGTGGCTGCGGTTGCCGACTACCGTTGGGTTGACGGTGATGGGAGCGGTGGCATCGCTGGTCGTGATTGCCATCGACCGGCTGGTCCCCGCCAGCACCCTGTCCGAGCAGCTCTCGGCCTTCCTCAGCGACATCGATTTTCATCGCACCCTGATGCAGGGCATGCTCTCGTTTCTGCTGTTTGCCGGGGCATTGCACGTCGATTGGTCGCACATGCACAAGGGGCGTTTGCCGATCCTGGTGTTCAGCACGGTCGGCGTACTGATTTCCACGGTGATCGTCGGGCTGGGCTTTCATTGGCTTTCCGCGCTGTTTGGTGCGGCTCTACCGTTGATCTGGTGCATGGTGTTCGGGGCACTGATCAGCCCAACCGATCCGGTCGCGGTGATGGCAGTGATGAAGCGCGCGGCGATGCCCGAAACCCTGCAAGCGACGGTGGCGGGGGAGAGCCTGTTCAACGACGGAGTGGGGGTGGTAGTCTTCACGATCCTGCTCGGGATCGCGCTGGGGATCGAGCCCTTCAGCCTGGGCGGCGCCACGGCTGATTTCCTGCGCGAGGCGGGTGGCGGGGCGCTGCTGGGGCTAGGGGTCGGCTGGATCGCCTTTCGCATGATGCGCAGCATCGACGATTACAGCATCGAGGTGATGATCAGCCTGGCCGTTGTGATGGGCGGATACAGCCTGGCTATGGCGCTGCATGTCAGCGGCCCGGTCGCCATGGCCGTCGCGGGCCTGCTGATCGGCAACGCGGGGGTGGCCCATGCAATGAGCGACACCACCCAGGACTACCTCCTCAAGTTCTGGGCACTGATTGACGAAATGCTGAATGCAGTGCTGTTCCTGCTGATCGGGCTGGAAGTCATCGCCATCGCCCCGGAATGGCCGCTGCTGGCGGCAGGGCTTGGTGCAATCCTGCTGGTGCTGGCGGCGCGCGCGATCTCGGTCGGGGTGCCGCTCGCCCTGATGAAACGCCGGATCGACATGGGACCGTTGGCCTTGCCGACGCTGGTCTGGGGCGGATTGCGTGGCGGCATCTCGGTCGCGCTGGCGCTGTCGCTGCCGGAAGGACCGACGCGCACGGCTATCCTTGCAGCAACCTACATCGTGGTGCTGTTTGCCGTGATCGTTCAGGGTGGAACGATTTCCCGACTGATTGAGCGAATCAAGTGCCGGGCGCAGCCGGACAGCTAGTATTCGCGTTGCATCCTGCTTGGGCGGCCCCTGTGGCCGGGCTGGCAGTGCGTGCTTTCTGCAACACTGGCGATGAATTGCGAATGGAGGTCAGTCGCTTCCGTGCCAGCCCCACCTGTCCGCCAGCTTCCCTATGGTTCCGATATCGTCCCAGTTCCTGTCAGCGGGGCCGTTGACCCAGATAAGGAGCAGAAGATCGCCACTTGCCAACTCGAAAAATGTTCCCATTATGTTCTTTCAGGAGGGGCGCAACGACTGAGCCTAGATGGAACCAAGACCGTGTCCCACTCCGAACGCATCATCCGCCTGAAAACCGTACTCGCCCGCACCGGGCTCTCCCGCTCTACCGTCTATCGAAAGATTGCCGAAGGGACGTTTCCGCCACAGATCCGCATCAGCATACACGGCGCGGGTTGGCGGGAATCCGCTGTTAATCGCTGGATCGATGACCCGGTGTCATATCGGAATGAGGGCTCGCCGCAGTGATAACGCCGCCTCTGGTCGAGCCGATCTGCGTGAGGGTCAATGAGGCGGCGCGCATGATCGGCATTGGTCGCACCAAGCTCTACGAGCTGATTGCTTCCGGCGAGATCGAGGCCATCAAGCTCGGCAAATCGACCCGGATCACAACCGCCAGCCTGCACAAACTCATCAAGCGGCAGCACGAGCTGGAATAGGCTCGGTTACTGCTATATTCGCTGCCGGGACGTGACTGCCCAGATAATCCGCCCATTGCTTCATCAAGCTGCGGCGCTTCTCGAAGAAATCGGTTCGGCGGTAGGCGGCTTCGACCTTGTTGGGCAGCTTGTGGGCCAACGCCTTGTCAGCGACCTCTTTGGGAAAGTCCGTGCATTCAGCGGCCCAGTCGGTAAAGGTCGAACGAAAGCCATGCACAGTGATTGTGGCGAAGCCATCGTCGCGCAGCAGCTTGGTCATGGTCATGTCGCTGATCGGCTTCTTGCCATCATTGGAAAAGACTAGCCCAGTATCGCTGGTCCGTTCATTCCAGCGCTTGCGCAGCAGCAACAAAACCGGTGCAGAGAGCGGCACGACATGGGTTTCCCCAGCTTTCATCCGCTCGGCGGGAATGGTCCACACTGCATTTTCGAGGTCGAACTCGGACCATACCGCAAGGCGTGTCTCGTTGGACCTCACGGCATTGTAGATCGTGAAACGCAGGGCATCGCGTCCGGTAGTTGGGGACGCGGTGGTAAGCTTCTGCATCAGTGCCGGGACATCGGAATAGGGCATGGCCTCCATGTGCCCGCGCTTATCGTTCTGACGCGGTAGGCCCTTGCGCACCGAACGCAACGAAACCTCTTCCGGCACCCAACCTTTCACATGGGCGAAATCGAGCACTACGCCGATGCGCTGGAGCAAGCGCCGCGCTGTTTCCGGTATTTCAAGCCAGATCGGGGACAGAGCATCGACGACACAGGCGCTGTCAACCTTATCGACCGGCTTCTTGCCGATGCGCGGAAACAGGTGCCGCTCGAAACCGGATAACCAGCGGGCATGATGCCCATCCTTCCAGCCGTCGCCCAGGGTCTCATGACACGTGCGCGTTGCGGCTTCGAAGGTCGGAATGATCTTCCGCGCCTTGCGACGCTCGGCGACAGGATCGAAACCGTCGCGAACCCGGCGGCGCAATTCCGCTGCCGCTGTTCTGGCATCGGTTAGCGAAACATCATGCGCCGATCCAAGCCCGTAGTCGCGGCGTTGGCCGTTCAACTGCATGCGCAGCACCCAGGTGCGCGCGCCGCTGGGTTTTACAACCAGGCACAAGCCCCTGCCATCGACATGGCGACCGGGCTTCGCATTCTTTACTTTCAATACTGTCAGCGCCATCAGGTTCGAGTCCCTGTTAGGGATTCATACCGCCAAAATCAGGGGTATTTGGTCCCACAATCGTTCCCACATTTCAGCGGGAATTCAGGCGTTTCAGGGCGACCGACCGCGAACACGTTACAAGATAAATTGCTGATTTTACAGAGTAGTTGGAGACGCTCTGAAATTGCCTGAGACGAAAGTTATAGCGCCTCCTCCGCTACCACTTTTCCCGAACAAACAAGCGAATTGGCCCAGGCGCTGGCACTCTTGGTCTGGCCGTTGCTTTTCGTGCGCTTTCTGACTTGCGGTGCGGGCCGGACCGGACAAGGGTGCGCCGGTTAACCCAGACCGTTTAACCAGAAGCCGGGAACCAGAGGATGCAGGACGCTTTCATTATCGATGCCGTGCGCACGCCGCGCGGGGGCGGGAAATGGCAGAAGGGCGCGCTGACCCAGCTGCATCCGCAGCATCTGGGCGCGACCGTGCTGAGGGCGCTGGCGGAGCGCAATGCCATCGATACCGCGACCATCGATGACGTGATCTTCTCTACCTCGGCCCAGCGCGGCAAGCAGGCGGGGGATATCGGGCGGATGTCGGCGCTGCTGGCCGGGTTCGATCCAGTCGTGTCGGGCATGACGCTGGACCGGTTCTGCGGCGGCGGGATCACGACTGTCGGGCTGGCGACGGCGCAGATCGGCTCTGGCCTGGAAGACATTATCATCGCGGGCGGGGTGGAAATGATGTCCTACCGCGATCACCTGACCGCGATGGAGGCCGCCGGCGGCCTGCCCCGGATGGGGCGTGACATGGGTAATCCGGCGCTGCATGCGCTGCATCCGCAGTCCAACCAGGGCGTCTGCGCCGATGCGATTGCCGCGCTGGAGGGGATCACCCGCGCCGATGTCGACGCGCTGGGGCTGGAAAGCCAGCGCCGCGCCGACATGGCCATTCGGGAGGGGCGCTTCGCCCGCAGCCTGGTGCCGGTCTATCACGAGGATGGCACGCTGGCGCTGGACCATGACGAATACCCGCGCCCGCAGACCACGGCCGAAGGGCTGGCGGCGCTGCGTCCGGCATTCGGCGGCATCATGCATTCGCCGATTGTCGAAGGCGGCGAGACGTTTGCCGAGGCGATCCAGCGCAAGTATCCCGGCCTCGAATGGGAGCCGATCCACCATGCGGGCAATTCGTCGGGCGTGGTCGATGGCGCGGCGGCGATCCTGCTGGCGTCCGCCGATGCGGTGGCCCGCAACGGCTGGAAGCCGCGCGCACGGGTGGTGACCTGCGTCAACCAGGGCGATTGCCCGACCCTGATGCTGAACGCCCCGGTTCCGGCGGCGAAAAAGGCGCTGGCCAAGGCCGGGCTGACCAAGGACGATATCGACGTCTGGGAAATCAACGAGGCGTTCGCGGTCGTCGCGGAAAAGTTCCAGCGCGACCTCGACCTCGATCGCGGCAAGGTGAACATCAACGGCGGCTCGATTGCGCTGGGCCATCCCATCGGCGCGACCGGATCGATGCTGATCGGCACGGCGCTGGATGAACTGGAGCGGTCGGGCGGGCGCTATGGCCTGATCACCATGTGCGCGGCCGGCGGCATGGCCCCGGCCATCATCATCGAACGAATCTGAACCGAAATCATCAACCAGCCACTCGCCGGCATGATCGGCTGAGCGCGAAGAGAGGACTGAACGACATGAAGATCGACAACACCACGGCCGCCGTCGTCACCGGCGGGGCATCCGGGCTCGGCCGCGCGACGGCCGAGGCGCTCGCGGCAGCCGGCGTGAAGGTCGCGATCTTCGACCTCAACGAGGAACTGGGCAGCGAAGTGGCCAAGGCCATCGGCGGGCTGTTCTGCAAGGTCGATATCATGAGCGAGGATTCGGTCGTCGCCGGCTTTGCCAAGGCGCGCGCGGCGCACGGTCAGGAGCGCATCCTGGTGCACTGCGCCATGGCCAACCGCAAGGGCAAGACCGTGGGCCGCAACAAGGAAACGGGCGAGTTCGTCCGCTTCTCGACCGAGGATTACGAGTTTGCCGCGCAAGGGATCCTGATCGCCAGCTATCGCGTGGCGTCGCTTTCCGCGCTGGGCATGGCCAGCCTTGAGCCGCTGGAAGATGGCGAGCGCGGCTGCATCACCCTGACCGCATCGGTGGCGGCGCAGGACGCGCAGATCGGGCAGGTCGCCTATGGCTCGCTGAAGGCGGGCGTGAACGGGCTGGTCCTGCCGATGGCGCGCGATCTGATGGACCTGGGCATCCGCGTGAATTCGATCATGCCGGGCATTTTCGGCACGCCGCTGCTTGGCCGCCTGCCGGAAAAGGTGCTGGACGGCCTCAACGCGTCGGTGCCGTTCCCCAAGCGCCTCGGCAAGCCGGAAGAATATGCCAGCCTGGCGATGGAATTGGTGCGCAACAGCTATTTCAACGGCCAGGCGATCCGCCTGGACGGCGCCATCCGCATGGCCCCGCGCTAAGTCGTCAGCATCAGGTGGCCAGACCACATCGCCGCAGCCGGCGGTGTGGTCTGGTTCAGTACTGTTCGGACAGCGGCGCAGAGACCAACCGCCGCCAGTGTTCCACCAGTGCGGCGGCGTTGGCTTCCCAACTGAACGGGGCTGCGCCGCGCAGCACCTCGGCGCGGGCCGGGGGCACGGTCAGCAAGTCCCGCACGGCGGCGGCAATCGCGTTGCCATCGCGCGCCGTCATGCGGCCCCAGGCCGGATCGGTCAGCAGCTCCTGCGCGCCGGGGATCGGCGTGGTGACGACCGGCGTGCCGCAGGCCAGCGCCTCGACCCAGGCATTGGCCAGGCCTTCGCTGGCGGTGGGCAGCACGAACACATCGGCGGCGGAAAGCACCCACGGCAATTCGCCATGCGGCACCGCGCCGAGGAAATGGACCCGCTCCGCCAGGCCCAGCGCGGCGGCGCGGGCGCGTAAGGCGGCCTCGTCCGCCCCGGCTCCGGCCAGCAGCAGGTGCGCATCCGGCAGCTGGGCCATCGCCTCGATGGCATAGGTCTGCCCCTTGCGCGGGATCAGTGCGCCGACCGTGGCCAGCAGCGGCGCATGGGCCGGCAGGTTCAGCCGCGCACGCGCCTCGGCCTTGTCCAGCGGGCGGAACACGCTGCGGTCCAGCCCGGTGCGGTGGATCGTGATCTTGTCGCGCGGAATGCCCAGCGCGGCCATGTCGTCCGCGATCCCGCCTGCCACGGCGAGCAATCCGGTCGCGGCCAGTCCTGCCTCACGCACTTGCCACGCCGTGCCGGGGGCATGGCCCCAGTGGTGAATGTCCGCCCCGCGCGCCTTGATCGAGGTCGGCAGGTTCAGCGCCTTGCCGATCCGTACCGCTGCCGGGCCATCCGGATAGAAGAACTGCGCATCGACCAGATCGAACGGTGCATCGGCGTGAAGCTGGCGCGCGAGGGGCAGGACCGCGCGGGCAATCGCACTGGCGTTGAAGCGCCCGCCGATCCCCGGCAACAGGGTGAACCGCGGGCGCAGCACCGGCACACCGCCGCGCTGCTCTACTGCCGCCACGCCGCGAAGGGCGCGGTAGCGCGGATGGAGCGAGAGCGGGAAGGGCGGCAGGCCGATCGGGTTGATCAGCGTCAGCTGCACGTCACCGCGCGCCGCCACGGCCTGCATCTGGCGTTCCACGAACACGCCGAAATTGGGGGTGTGGTCATTCGGGTAAAGCGTGCTGAGCGACAGCACCCGCAACGGACGGCTCACAGCTTGCGCACCAGCATGTCCGCGCCCGCCAGCCATGCCGGATGGTCGATCACCACTTGCCGCGTTCCTTGCCCCGGCGGCAACAGCGCGATGCGCGTGCCATCCCGGTCGATCATGCGGCCAAAGGCAAAGCGCCCGCCCGCGCGCGGGGCGAGCACATCGCGGTTGAGCAGCCTGCCAAAGCCTTCCGGCCCGACTTGCCGCAGCCAGACCTGATCCCCGGCGCGGTATTCCCCGGCGCTGGCCTCTACCGCCAGCACCACCAGCGCCCCGTCGCCGCCAAGGGCGGTCGGCAGGACGGCATCGCGCGGTTCGGTCAGCGGCTCGGCTCCGGCCTCGGTCATCCGGGCGATGAAGCGCGGGGTACCGTCATGGCTGGTGCGGACCAGCAGTTCCGGCTCCACTTCCAGCGCGGCGGCAATGCGGTTCATCCAGGTGAGCGACAATTGCCGCATCCCGGTTTCCAGCCGTCCTATGGTCTGCGCGGTGGTGGGGGGCGTGCAGCGCGCGGCGACGTCTGCCAGCGTCAGGTTCTTCGCCTTGCGAATGTCACGGATGCGGTTGATCATGGCGGACGCCCTTTAACCAGAATGGTTTTAACGCTTTCCTACAATAACGCCGTTTTGGCAAGTCTTTGCGCGACTCGAACGATGCAAAGGGACCCTGCATGACGCGTATCCTGAAGGAAGTGGAACTGGCCGACAGCGGCCCGCTGCGCACCGCCCCGCGCGCCGGACGGCGCAGCGTGACCGTGAACATGGCCGAAAGCCCGCTCGGCTGGCTCCACGCGCGCGGCCACTTGTCCGACGCGCAATTCGCCGCGGGTGAGGCTCTGCGCCGCGACTGGGAACGGGCGCAACTGTCCGCCGGGGTGACGATGCGCTGGGATGCGGTGCGCATCACCGGCACGGGCGAACGCGGCCTGAACCCCAGCGAACGCCAGCTCGCCGCCCGCCAGCGGTTTGATGGCGCCATCGCGGCGGCGGGGCCGGGCTTGTCCGACGTGCTGTGGCGCGTGGTCTGCGCGGGCGAAACCCTGCCCGATGCCGAACGCGCGCTGGCCTGGCCGGTGCGCAGCGGCAAGCTGGTGCTGAAACTGGCGCTGGACCGGGTTGCCGGGTTTTACCGGATCGGTTGAGCGATTAGCCCTCGACCTGCTCGGCCAGTTCCAGCCAGCGTTCTTCCGCCGCGTCCTTTTCGGCGCGGGCGGTTTCGATGGCCTTGGTCAGCGCGGCGAACTTCGCCGGGTCGCGGGTGTAGAGCGCGGGGTCGGCCAGCGCGGCCTCGTCGCGGGCGATCTGGGCCAACAGTTCCTCGATCCGGCCCGGCAGCAGATCGTAGTCGCGCTGGTCCTTGTAGGACAGCTTGCCCTTGCGCGGCGGCGGGGGCGGGGGCGGCGGCGCGGAAGGCGCGGACGCAGCCTTGGGCTTGCCCGAAACAGTGCGCTGCTGGCGCTGCTTTTCCCAGTCGGCATAGCCGCCCGCGACGACATCGACCTTGCCCGATCCGTCCAGCCCCAGCGTGATCGTGACGGTCCGGTCCAGGAAGTCGCGGTCGTGGCTGACGATCAGGACGGTGCCGTCATAATCGGCGATCACTTCCTGCAACAGGTCCAGCGTTTCAAGGTCAAGGTCGTTGGTCGGCTCGTCCAGCACCAGCAGGTTGGACAGCCGCGCAAATTCGCGCGCCAGCAGCAGGCGCGAACGCTCTCCGCCGGAGAGGGTGCCGACCCGCGCCTCGACCAGGCCGGGGTCGAACAGGAAGTCCTTCAGGTAGCCCTGGATGTGCTTGCGCACCCCGCGCACGTCGATCCAGTCGCCCCCCTCGGCCAGCACGTCGCGGACGCGTTTCTCAGGCGACATCAGGCTGCGTTGCTGGTCGATCAGCACCCCTTGAAGGGTCTTTGCCAGTGTCACGGTGCCGCTGTCGGGGGCGAGTTCGCCGGTCAGCAGCTTCAGCAGCGTGGTCTTGCCCGCGCCGTTCGACCCGACGATCCCGATCCGGTCCCCGCGCGTGATGCGCAGGGTAAAGTCCTTGATGATCGGGCGATCACCGAAATTCTTGGCTACCTTGTCGGCCACGATCACGGCCTTGGACTTGGCATCGTCCACCGCCAGCCCCAGCTTGGCCGTGCCTTGGGGGGATAGCATCGCGGCTCGCTGGGCGCGCATTTCCCACAGCTTTTCAAGGCGGCCCTGGTTGCGCTTGCGCCGCGCGGTGACGCCGCGTTCCAGCCAGTGCGCCTCGATCTTCA
>VFQS010001365.1_pt1 | contig 22687 bp, 24 predicted proteins | sample 3512361 | NCBI WGS metagenome assembly VFQS01 (sample SAMN10412375, study PRJNA504923) | tailings metagenome | isolation source: Relicate 1 Philex TSF3 active mining | place: Philippines
GGTTGTAATGCTCCCAGCAAGCCAGAGCACCGATCTTTCCCAGCTTGGTGTCAACAACCCTCAGCCCGGAGCCATCACCTTGACCCCAAACCATCCGTTCATGGTAGGTGGGAGTGATCTTGCGCCGTTTCAGAATGATCTCACCAGCGTTATCAAAAAGCAGCTGAGTGTTGTACAGACTGCCACCATCACGCTCGTTGATTCCGAGCAGCACGTGCATGTTGTGTTGACGAGCTGCTGCCGCAATGACCTCGGTGGCGGGTCCCGGCACAGTGACAGCTTGGTCGTAGAGCGTGAGGTGAGAGCGGCCCATCAGGACAGCCGGCTCCACAAATGAGAAATAGGGGTAGTAAGGCAGAAAGGTTTCAGGGAACACGATCAGCTCTACCCCCTGCTCAGCAGCCTCTGCCATGGCCGACAGAACCCGTTGAACGGAGCCATCGAGGCTGAACAGAACCGGACGGATCTGGGCTGCTGCAACCTTGAGTGTGTTGGCCATGGGTCAGAGGGCAGGAGGATCAGAGGGTCCAGGTATCGAGGATGAAGGCACCTTCCTTGCGGTGCATCAGCACAATGTCGAGGACATCAAGCGGATTGATTGGCCGGATTCCAGGCATCAATGCTCCTTCGCCATGGCCATAAAGAGCTTGCAGGGCAAAGCGACAGGCATACACCTTTCCGCCTTGATCCATGAACTTCTGTAGGCGGGCGTTGAAGTTGAGGTGGCCGTCGAATGCGGCATCGCCGAGTTTCGGAAAACCCCTTTGCACGCCCAGCGTCACCCCGGGACCGTAGAGCAGGATTGAGGTTTCAAAACCCTTGTTGATCAACCTGCTCGCCTGCAGCAGATTCACCAGGCCAATCGATCCCTCGAATGCGACTGTGTGAAACGTGATGAGAGCCTTTTCGCCTGGTTCAGCCTTGACATCGGGAAAAACCTTTTCCTCGTAATCAACGAGGTGTTCGCCTGGCTGGTTGGACGGACGGCTGACGGCAGGCATGAACGTTTTGGAATGTGTCCAAATCAGCTTTGCCCTCCCTCTCCATTCGGCAATGTCGCCGATGCGACCAAAAGCGACGTAATTATCCAATTGTCTCTGGCTCCTTGTGTTTGGTGTTGACTGATACGGACACCGGTCGACGTAGAGAGGAGTATTGATTGTTAGACTTGATGATCCCCTGTGTACGCTTCTTCTCAGGTTCGGCATCACCAAGTGGTGGTGGTTGGTGGCGGCCAAGCTGGCCTATCGATCGCGCACGCTCTTCAGAAACGCGGCATCAGACCCCTTGTCCTTGAGAAGAATAGGGTTGGCTATGCGTGGGACCAGCAGCGCTGGGACAGCTTTTGCTTGGTCACTCCCAATTGGCAATGTCAGTTGCCTGATTTCCCTTATGACGGATCTGAACCAGACGGGTTCATGGTCAAGTCGGAGATTGTCTCTTACCTGCAGCGCTTCGCGGCATTCGTAGCGCCTGATCTTCGTGAGGGTGTCACCGTTCATCGTCTTGTTCACAATGGAACGGGCTATCGGCTTTTCACATCAGAGGGTGAGATCCTGGCTGATCACGTGGTGGTTGCCACGGGCGGGTACCACATTCCCCGACGCCACGCTGACGCTCCAAGGCTTCCCGCACAAACGCTCCAGCTCGACGCTCGCGACTATCGAAACTCTGAATCACTCCCGGAGGGACCTGTCCTTGTTGTCGGGAGCGGTCAGTCCGGTTGTCAGATCGCTGAGGACCTCTTTCTCGCTGGTCGACAGGTTCATCTGAGTGTTGGATCTGCGCCACGCTCTCCCCGGCGTTATCGCGGGAAAGATGTTGTGGATTGGCTTGACCGAATGGGGTATTACTCCATGCCGATCGCAGATCACCCTGATCCGCGCTCCGTTCGCTCCAAGACCAATCACTACCTCACGGGCCGTGACGGTGGCCGAGAGATTGATTTGCGGGCCCGCGCGCTGGAAGGCATGCACCTTCATGGCCGCCTGCGCTCAGTGACCGCAGAGCACATCAGCTTCAACCAGGACCTGGCGAGCAATCTCGATCACGCTGATTCGGTGTACTGCCGCATCCGCAGCAGCATTGACAGCTGGATTGCGAAGGAGGGTGTCGAGGCCCCTGTCGAGGCTCCTTACTCCCCGTGTTGGCAGCCAGGCCCCGCGGAAGATCCCGGCATCGATCTCACGTCCGAGCCACTGGCTGCTGTTGTGTGGTGTACCGGCTACCAATCGGATTTTCGCTGGATCGATGTCCCGGTTTTTGACGGGTCCGGACAACCGGCACACGACCGCGGCATGACCCAGAGCTCAGGCCTCTACTTCCTTGGCCTGCCCTGGCTGCACACATGGGGCTCAGCCCGTTTCTGTGGTGTGGCTGATGATGCTGATTACCTGGCAAGCATGATCACGCTCCGTCTTCAGCGGCGCGATGCCAGCCAAGAGCGTCTTGAGTGCACTGCCCTACTCGGCTCCTGAATCCCTCAGGGGACCACGACGCTCCGAGCGCTGATGTGGCCGAGTGCTTGATGGGGTTGTAATCCGCCCACACCCACCGACCTCGATCCCTTCTGCTGACGGTCTGCTCCATCGCTCGGCTCACCACACAGCCGCGGCGGCGCTTGCCATGGAAGCGGCGTGGACCCTCCCAGGGTCCACGCTGCGGCAGAGGCAGGACGTGTGTCTGATCAAAGCGACCTGGTGCCCCGCGATAGCCGCAGAACATCCGACGGTTTGCTGTTGAACTGGCGCTGGAAATCCACGCTGAAGTTGGCGGCATGGCGGTAGCCGCACTCCCTGGCGATGCGGATCACGGTGTCCCCTGGCTGGGGTGCCATGAGTCGCTCCATCGCAAGCTCCAGACGCTGACGGCGCACAAACTGCATCGGTGTGCAGTTGAACCGCTCGCGAAACAAGGTGGTGAGATGCCGCGCTGAGTAGCAGCTCATCCGTTCCAGATCGGCCATGGCAAGGGGTTGCTGGCGGTTGGCTCGGATCTGATCCACCAGCTCATCGAGGCCGGGGCTCCAGCGTCTGCGCTCCTGTTGCCGTCGCCGCAGCTGATCGATCTGGCCGTTCTGTTGAATCAGCGCAATGGCCAGATAGCGATACAGCTGGCTTCCCAGTCCAAGGGCTCTGGGAAGCCAGCGCTCCTGGAGCAGCAGCTCATCAACATGGGCAAAGAAGCTGAACAACGAGAAGGAATCGCACTGCTTGAGGGGGATCAGTGCTGGAATTGTTTGGCTTTGGCTGTTATCGAGCAGGTCTTTTGATGTCTGCTGTAGCCGTGCTGTGTCGATGGCAAGATAGATCCCTGAACCGTAGTGGCAGTGATAAGCGCCTCCCTCATTGGTGGTGAGAATCACATCACCGCGATGGCTCTCGTGCTTTTTTCCGCCATGGCGATAAATGCAGCGGCTTCCGTAGTTGAGCAGAAGAACCGCGTTGTGATTGGGCTCTTGCCTCGAGATCATGGGTGAAATGCGACCGGAATTGATCACAAGGCCGCCGAGATCGAGCAAGGCATACTGCGCCAAAAAGTCTCGCTCTGGAACGAGGGGAACAATCAGACGCTCACCGAGAGCCGGATTCGACTGCTCGGCATAGGTGCAAGCGTCTGATTCGACCTCGATGCCCAGGGCCCTGAGCGGCAGAGGGAGCGCCGCCAGGGCATCAGGCCTCATTCCCCCACCCACGCGGGGGGGGGGGCTTATGCAGCCCGGCGGTCGGCCATCGGTGGTCGTTCATTGAGGGAGAGCTCCAGCAGATAGGCGGCGAGATTGCTGAGCGAGCGGCCCTCAGCGCTGCTGCGCTGGATCAGGGCCTCCATCAAGACATGCGGAACGGTGATGGTGAGGCGCTTGGGCGTGCGGAAGGTGCGCTGCGACTGCGGCACAAACGGTGTGGAACCCAAGGGATTGATCGTCATGGCGAATCGGAATCGCCACGAAAGGATCAGGCTGCGGCCGGCGGCGTTCTGCGGATTTCCTGCTGAATGAGTGGGTCTATTTCCCTTTTTACAAACATCCGCCGAATCCGCCAAGGCCGGATCAAGAAAGCTCAAGACCTATTCCGTTTTTGCATATTGGTGGGGCTCGACGCGGCGTGGGACGGGATCTGCGCACGTTTCTGACGTCTCTGCAGCTATGTGCTGTGGTTCAAGGCCGCAGCGGCGGGGAGGCACTTTGATGCAGGTTTGCGGTGCAGAGGATGAGCAGCGTCGACCGATCAGTCCGTGTTGAGATCGACCTACCTGCAGAGGTCATCGGGCGTTTGCAGGAGTTGGCGGGCTGCACCAGTCGCCGCCGGCTGGATGCGCTGGCTTCTCAGCTGATCATTCAGGCCGTGGAGGATAGGCGCTTGTAACGCCGGGGCTATTGCCTGAGCAGGCCATGGCACGGAACAGTCCGCACCAGCGCTGGGCTCGCCACACACCCGCGGCGGTGCGTGCCAGGGAAGCGGCTTGAGCCCTACCAGCGTGCCCACTGCGTCAGAGGCGGCTCTGGGACAGGTGTTCCACACCTTCCCTGAAGGCTGTTCTCGCGGCAAGCCCCACCGCTCCCTGCAGGCGATGCGCATGTGATGGCCCGTTCTTTCCAGGGCAGCAAGGGCATCACGGCTTCAGTGGTCCGACCCACCTCCGGAGGCTTCGCTTTCCGAGGGCCGGTTTCCTGGCCGGTTTTTCAGTATCGACGCCACACCATGTCAACAATGCCCATAGATGTGCATCACGCATGGTTCTTGGTCTCCGGGCTTGGTTGGCTGGTGTGGCTGTCATGTTGCTCAGTGCCAACCAGGCGGTCGCGTTCACGTGGCGAGAGGAGTCTTCCTTGCTGCCGCTGTTTCAGCAGGCCGGCGTGGATGGCACCTTTGTGCTTCTCGATGAGCGGGAGCGCCTCTGGCGCGGCACCAACCGCCAGCGAGCTGAGCAGCGTTTTTCGCCTGCCTCCACCTTCAAGATCCCCAACAGCCTCATCGCGCTCTCGCTCGGCGTGGTGGCCAGCGTGGATGAACTGATCCCTTACACGGGTGATCCCAATCCGTTCATGCGCGAGTGGCTCGAGCCGATGGGCATGCGTGGCGCGATTCGTGTGTCGAATGTGCCGCTGTATCAGGAACTCGCACGGCGCATTGGGCTGGCGCGGATGCAGGCAGCCATCCAGCGGCTGCACTACGGCAACGAGCAGATCGGAAGCAATGTCACCACATTCTGGTTGCGTGGACCCCTGGCGATCAGCGCTATCGAGCAGACGCAGTTTCTCTCGGGTTTGGCCAAGCGGACGCTGCCCTTCCCGGTGATGGCGCAACAGCAGGTGGCGGAGATCACCCGCATCGATGGTGGGCCAGGCTGGAGCTTGCATGCCAAAACCGGCTGGCAGAACGCGCCTGGGGCGGGTGTTGGCTGGTGGGTGGGCTGGGTGCAGCGGGGTGATCAGGTGTATCCCTTTGCCTTGAACATTGCGATGAGCGGATCAGCTGATGCCCCCAAGCGAGAACAGCTTGGGCGCGAAAGCCTTCGGGCTCTTGGTGTTTTGCCCAAGACCAGGCGCTAATCGTGGGGCGGAGCGCTGGCTTCAGCATCAGCAGTGCATGTGTTTTGCTGTGTGCACTTCAACCACAGTCCAGCTCGATGGTGCTCTTTCGAATTCCCATCACTCTCAGGCGCTCTCGTGCTTCGGCAAGCAGCTGTGCACGGCTTGATCCCTCGTTAATGAGTTGATCTGCGTCAATTCGCAGGTGAGCTGTCAGGGCTGTTCTTGATGTGCTCAACCCCCATACATGCAGCTCCTCAACCGCTACCACGCCTGGCAGTTGCTGCAGAAGCGCCTCAACTGCACCAAGATCAATGCCCTTTGGCGCTGCATCGAGATTGAGCGCCACCGCCTCCCGCAGCAGATCAGTCGCGCTCCCGATCACGGCGGCGCCAACGCCGATGGCGGTGATCGCATCCAGCCACAGCCAGCCGGTCAAACCCACCAGCAGGGCACTCACCAACACCGCCACAGACACCGCTGCATCCGTGAGCAGATGCAGCACCGCCGCCCGTTGGTTCAGGTCGTGGTGGTGGTCGTGGCCAAACAATTTGGCTGAGAACAGGTTGATCACGATGCCTGCAGCCGCAGCCCAGGCCACAGGGCCCGCGATCAATGGCACGGGGTTGGCAAGCCGTTGGATTGCTTCCACAACCACCACCACCCCAGCCGAGAAAATCAGCAGACCGTTGATCAGTGAGGCCATCTGGGTGCTGCGCCCGTAGCCATAGGTGAAACGGCCCTTTGGCGGCCGCAGGCTGAGCCGTTCGGCGCCCCAGCCGAGCACCAGGCCGATCACATCGCCGAGGTTGTGGAGGGCATCGCCAACCAAGGCGAGGGATCCAAACCCGAAGCCGATCACCAGCTGCAGAGCCGTCAGACCGCTGTTGAGGGCAATGCTCCAGCGGAAAGCCGCACCGGCCGTGCGCGGATGCCCATGGTGATCGTGGCCGTGGTGATGGTCGTGACCAGCGCCCATGGCTCAGCCCTCAGCCTGAGCCGCCAGGTAGGCGGCGATCATCTCGTTCATGCCTTGCTGGGTACGGCCGTGGGGCCGGTATCCCTTGGCCGCCCAGACGCGATCGAGCTCCATGCGCAGCTCGGGTGTGATCCAGCAGGAGAGCAACACCTTTCCCTCCCTGCTTGAGCTGCAGCGCTTTGGAGTCACGAAGCAATCTGGAGGCTTGTGCGAATGTACACAAGTAACTGAGCGCTGGGACCTCGGCAGCGGCGTTCAGGTGTCCATGCCCTGGAGGTCGACAGAGAAACAGCTGCCACAGCCGGGCTTGGAGTGCACCTTGATCTCTGTGTGATGACGGCGTGCGATGGCCTGCGCGATTGGCAAACCCAGGCCGCTTCCTCCTCTTGCGCGAGACCGCGACGGATCCAGTCGGGTAAAGCGATCAAAGATGCGACGCTGCGACTCCAACGCGATACCAGGACCGTTATCCGCGATCGAGAGTGTGATCTGTCGGCCCTGGCGCTTCAGAGAAACATCAATGTGGCCATCAACTGGACTGTGCTGAAGAGCATTGCCAATCAAATTGATGACCAATCGGCTGAGTTCTGACTCCACCCCGAGCACCTTGGCAGTGGGCAACCATGACGTGTGAACCAGGCTCACCTGAGCAGCCGCAGCTGTCTCTGAAAAATCCTCCATCACATCGACTGTGATCTCAGCGAGATCACACACTGTTGCCTGCTTTCGCTCGGTGGGACGTTCCAGGCTGGCGAGCAACAACAGATCGCCGATCAGGTTCTGCAGGCGTCGAGCTTGGGCAAGCACCCGATCCCAGCTCTGGATTGACGTCTGTTCAGACACCATGGAGTATGTGGGGCATTCTGCCTCGACCAACGCCAAGAGATTGGCCAGCGGCGTGCGTAATTCGTGCGCGACATCAGCGCTGAACTGCTCCTGACGCTGATAGGCCTCTAGCAGTGGTGCGATCGCCAATCCAGCCAGCCACCAGCTGGCCGCGCCGATCGCCAACAGCGCACTCAGAAAAACACCATGACCCAACCACAACACCTGTTGGGCTTCCCGATCGAGATCGTTCAAGCTGCGTGAAATCTGGAGGAAGCCCCACACCGGTTCTCCGCTGCCGTTGGAGTGGTGGAGATGGATGGAATAGGTGAGCCAGCGCTGGCCAAATGCTGCTTGCGTGAGCTGCCAACCTTGATCCGCCGCTGGAGATGCAACCTCCGGAGTCCCGGGAGAGCTGGCGATCAGAGCACCGCGTTGATCGAGAACACGCAGCTTGTAGCGGTCGGGATCGGTGGCACTGATTGCATGGCGTTCAACCAGTGAATCCGGTGCCTTGCAAGGCTCTCCGGCGATACAGAGGCCCGGCAGAACCGAAACGAGTGCGGATGTGGGTCGGGCTGTCTGCGGAAGGACGGGCTTGAGACTGTCGTGCAGGGTTCCGGCAAGAGCCTGCAGTTCACGTCGGATTGCACCCTCCTGGCTCTGCAACAACAGCCTTCCCATCGCGAACCCCGCGCCGTAAAGGAGTGCACCCATCACCAGCAAGGAGAGTCCCGCCAGCCTCAATCGAGCTTGAAACAACAGGCGATGCGCCGGCGTTCGGGTGGTCATCACAGCAACACCGCAGCGTGCAGATTCAGCCGATACCCCTTGCTCGGTACGGTTTCAATCGGAGAAGCAAGCCCATGAGCAGCAAGCTTCCGCCGCAGCAATCGCACCTGTGCAGCAACAACATTGCTGATTGGATCCTGTTGGAGATTCCACAGTTGGTTGCGCAAGCGAGAGCCTGAAATCACCTGACCTGGGTGATCCATGAAATAGCTCATCAGTTGCTGCTCTTTCGTGGACAGCTCAATACTCATCTCACCTGTGGCTGTTGTCACGACCAGTTGCCCCGTGGCGAGATCCAGCCGGAAGCAGCCGGCTTCCAGGACTGGTGCGCGATAGCTGGGATGACGCCGCTGCAACGCCCGTACCCTTGCGAGCAGCTCCTCCATCGCGAAGGGCTTACTCAGATAGTCGTCCGCGCCGGCATCCAGCCCCTCAACCCGGTCGGCTGTTTCGTTGCGGGCCGTGAGCAGCATGAGCGGTAGCTCCAGGCCGCGCGATCGCGTTCGCCTGCACAAATCGGGGCCGCTGAGATCCGGGAGCATCCAATCAACAATCCCCAGGTCGTAGCGGGCCTGATCACTGCTCAGCAGCACCCAGGCGTCCAGGCCGCTGATGCAGTGATCCACCACATGCCCATGGTCCTGCAGAACGGCCTGGATGGATCGCGCGAGATCTGTCTCGTCTTCCACTAACAGGATCCGCATGGGCATCGGCGAGGCGGATCAACGGGGCTCAGATCCTAGTGAGCGCAATCGGTTTCATCTGTTTTTCATCCCGGTTGAGCCATCCTCCGCCCATCCACTGCTTCCCCAGGTCTTTGCTTCCCCGAATCCTGCAGCTGGCGGCCAGCGCCAGCCTTGCTGCCACAGCCTTACTCGCAGCGCCCATCGCCACTCCCCTGGCCCTGGCGCATGTGGGCCATGGCGATGAATTTCAACAGGAGGGCGAGGCACGGCAGGTGCGCCGCAACGCCGACACCGATGCCTTGCTGGGGGTGGCCACGGCAACGCCGGAAGACGGGCCGGATGGGCTCTCGGTTCCCTCCACTGCTCTGGTCGATGCGAATGGCAAGCCACTGCTGTTCGTGCAAACCCAGACCACCTACGACCCTGTTCTCGTGGTGACGGGTTCCAGACAGGGTGACCGGGTTGTGATCACCGAGGGCCTTGATCCCACCGACGAGGTGGTGATCTCTGGCGCCCTCTCGCTGTACGCCGAATCAAAGAAGACACAACAGGCTGAGCCGGCAGCAGATAACAAAGCCGCTGCGCCACAGGACAGCGCGACGGCGAGCCCGTCCGGTCTACCCATTCCCGCCCTGGCAGCTGGCGCGGTTGTCGTACTCACCGCTGGGGCTATCTGGCTGAACCGCCGCAGGAAGACGGATGCTTGAGCGGTTGCTCAACACCACGCTGCGGTTTTCGATCGCCCGCCGCTGGCTGATCGTTGCCGCAGCCATCGCCATCAGCCTCTGGGGGCTGCTGGCCGTGAGCCAGATGCCATTGGATGTATTTCCGCCCTTTGCCCCGCCGCAGGTGGATGTGCAGACCAGCGCCGCTGGGCTCTCACCGGAGGAGGTGGAAACGCGGATCACGCTGCCCATTGAATCGGCCGTGAACGGTATTGCGGGAGTGGAGACGGTTCGCTCCTCCTCCAAGCCCGGCCTCTCAATGGTGCAGGTGGTGTTCAACCAGAACGCCGATATCTATCGCGCCCGCCAATCCGTGGCGGAGCGGCTGCAGCAGGTGAGCGCCCAGCTGCCCGTTAATGCCGATGCTCCCGAGATCTCCCCACTGGTGTCGCCAGTGGGCACGATCCTGCAGGTGGCCTTCACCGTGACCGGCGATGGCGCCACATCGCCGATGGATCTGCAGCAGCTGATCCTGCGCTCTTACCGCCAGTCAATCCTGGCGGTGCCTGGCGTCGCCCAGGTGACGATCTACGGCGGCGATGAGCAGCAGTTTCAGGTGCTCCTTGATCCCCAGGAGCTGCAGGCTCAGGCTGTCTCGCTCAAGGCGGTGATGGAGGGTGTTGGCTCGGCGATGGCCACCAGCCCTGGAGGCTTCCTGATCGGGGGTGGCCAGGAGAGGTTGATACGCCCCCTGGCTCAGGTCACCCAGGTGAGTGATCTGGCGGATGCGGCGGTGCAGAGCGAGCAGGGACAACCGGTGCTGCTCTCCACCCTGGGAGACGTGAAGCGCGGTGCAGCGCTCAAACGCGGTGACGCCAGTTTCAACGGCAAGCCGGCGGTGGTGCTGATGGTGACCAAGCAGCCCGATGTCGACACCCCCACGGTGACCCGGGCTGTGGAGCAGCGCTTGGCCGAGCTGAACCGCACGCTGCCGAGCGATGTGCAGGTCCAGACCACATTTCGTCAGAGCAATTTCATCGACAGCGCCATCCGCAATGTGAGCGAGTCGCTGCTCCAGGGGGTGGTGATCGTTTCGGTGGTGATCGTGCTGTTTCTGATGAACTGGCGCGCCGCCGTGATCAGCCTCAGCGCCATTCCGCTGTCACTGCTGATTGGCCTGATGTTGATGAAGAGCCTGGGCCTTGGCATCAACACCATGACCCTGGGTGGGCTGGTGGTGGCAATCGGCTCGGTGGTTGATGATTCGATCGTCGACATGGAGAACTGCTACCGGGGCCTGCGCCGCAACCAGGCCAGCGGCAACCCTCAATCTCCCTTGGAGGTGGTGTTCAACACGTCGGTTGAGGTGCGCCAACCGGTGCTGTTCTCCACCGTGATCATCGTGGTGGTGTTTGCACCCATCTTTTCGCTCACCGGCGTGGAAGGGCGCATCTTTGCGCCGATGGGCCTGGCTTATCTGCTCTCGATCGCGGCCTCCACGTTGGTAGCGGTGACCCTGTCACCCGCGTTGTGCGCGATCCTGCTCGCGCCTGTGCAGCTGCCGGAGGAGAACACCTGGCTGGCCAGTCAGGCCGAGCGGCTCTACCGCCCGATCCTGGATCTGGTCCTGCACTCACCCCAGCGGGTGCTGGCGATCGCACTCGCCCTGATCGTGGCGACCACCCTGATCTTGCCTGCCTTGGGGCGGGTGTTCCTTCCGGAATTCCGCGAAAAGTCATTGGTGAATTCGATGGTGTTGTATCCAGGTGTGTCGTTGGAGATGACCAACCGAGCAGGTCTGGCCCTGACTCGTTCCCTGCAAGACAACCCTTTGTTTGAGTGGGTGCAGGTGCGCACGGGCCGCGCTCCCGGCGATGCCGATGGAGCGGGTGTGAACCTGGCTCATGTGGATGTGGAACTGAGTGACAAGGCCATGGCGAATCGGTCCGCTGCCATCGCCGAGCTGCGGCAAGCCTTTCTGAAGCTTCCTGGCGTAGCCCCCAACATCGGCGGCTTCATCTCTCATCGGATGGATGAAGTGCTCTCGGGGGTTCGCAGTGCCATCGCGATCAAGATCTACGGCACGGATCTGGCCGAGCTCCGGCGAATCGGGGAGAACGTGGAGGCCGCGATCAAGCCGATTGCCGGGGTGGTGGATTTACAGCTGGAGCCCCAGTTGCCCATCCCGCAGGTGCAGATCCACTACGACCGTCCGCTCGCAGCGGCTCTGGGTCTGACCGTGGAGGAGCTGTCGCAAGCGGTGGAGATCGCGCTCAACGGCAAGGTGGTGGGCCACGTGGTGGAAGGGGGTGTGCGCAGCGATGTGCTCGTGCAGCTTCAGGAGAATGCCCGCCAAAACCTCGAGGCCATCCGCTCGTTACCGGTGGCCTTCAGCAATGGCATGACCGTTCCTCTCGGCAGTGTTGCCTGGGTTGAGGAAGGCCTTGGGGCTAACGTCGTCAACCGGGAAGATGTCTCCCGCTTGATTGTGGTTTCGGCCAATGTCAGCGGTCGTCCCCTTGGTCGTGTGGTGAAAGACATTCAGCGCACCATCGGCCGGGATGTGCGTCTACCTCAGGGCTACACCATTCGCTATGGCGGCCAATTCGAATCAGAAGAGCGGGCCACGAAAAGCCTGGTTGTCTTCAGTCTGATTGCCGCCGCTGTGATCAGCCTCCTGATGGTGATCTCGGTGAAATCGGTACCCGCCACTGTTGCGATCATGCTCAACCTGCCGCTGGGCCTGATTGGTGGGGTGGTTGCGGTGCTCCTCACTGGTGGGGTGCTTTCCATTGCATCCCTGATCGGTTTCATCACCTTGTTCGGTATTGCAGTGCGCAATGGCTTGTTACTGGTTGATAACTACAACCAACGCCATGGCGCTGGCCAAGCGCTGGCTGAAGTGATCCGCGAAGGAAGTCTGGAGCGTTTGAACGCGATCTTGATGACCGCGCTCTCTTCGGCACTCGGAGCCTTGCCTCTGGCACTCGCTTTCGGGGCCGGGAATGAAATCCTTCAACCGTTGGCTGTGGTGGTTCTCGGTGGATTGATCACCTCCACGGCGCTGACCCTGCTGGTCCTACCCGCGCTCTATGCCCGCTTTGGCCGTTGGCTGCTGCCCGCGCGCAACGGTTCGGTGTCGTCTCTTGCCCCTGTCACGTCATGAACTTGAGCCTCAATCACCTCCCGCATCACCTGCGCCAACCCAGCGTGCTTCTTTCCCTGGCGATCACCACCTCTCTGCTGGTTGGAATCGGTGTTGGTCGCCAAAGCAGCCAGCCTGTCTCTTCGCCACCGGCTGCAGCTATTGACCGTGTGGATAACAACGTCACCCTGGCTCTCAGCGAAGACCAGCTGCTGCGATTGGGATTGACCACCGTTCGCCCGGAACTGAGCTCGGGCACGGAACGTCCGATCACCGGGTTTGTTGAAGCGGCGACGTCGTCGCGCTCCAGCGTGGGGATGCCTGTGGGAGGACGTGTTCTACGCCTGATGGTGTCACCCGGCACCACTGTGCGTGCCGGAGAACCGATCGCAGACGTGCAAAGCGCTGATGCGGCTGCTGTGCGCGCCGATGCCGATGCAGCTCAGGCCACCGCGCGCTCGCTGGCTTACCAGTACCGCCTTGCCGAACCCATGGCAAGACAAGGCGCACTCTCGGCCCAGGAGCTGGAAAGTCGCCGCATCGCCAGCGTGACAGCGGCGGCGACAGCCAGGGCAGCGACTGCCAAAGCTGCAGCGCTGGGGGAGCCCGATGCCGCCGGGCGTCTGTTGATTCGCAGTCCGATTGCTGGTCGGGTCAGTGCTGTGAGCACCTCACCCGGGGCCGTTCTGTCGGTGGGCGAGGACGTGGCCCAGATCAGTGATGCCACAGGGAGTGAGCTCCGTTTCCTCGTGTCACCGGGACTCGCCACAAACCTCAGGCCTGGACAGCTGCTGAGGGTTCGAGCGGGAGCTCAGACGCTGCAAGCACGGGTGATCGCTGTGGCACCTGATGCTCAAACCACTGGTCGCGTGATGCTGCTTCGCGCTCAACCTGTCGATGGTCGACTCCCTTCGATTGGTACAGCGATCACGGCCTTTGTGCAGATCCCATCCTCAGATCAACGGTTCATCGTTCCGCAGGATTCCATTGCCCTGATCAATGGTTCACCGGTGGTCTTTCGCTATCAGCGGGGGGCTGTGGAACAGGTTGCTGTGGTGGTCTCCCAGTCAACTGCGGGGGAAGCAGTGATCCTTCAGGGGGTTCGTCAAGGTGATGTGCTCCTGAGAGGCAACACCCAGATGTTGCGCAACGCACTCGCTGCTTCCAACGGCAAAAGCCAGAACTAGGCGAGGTTCCAGAACCCGATGACATCCTGGAGACGCGGTCAACTCTCTGGTCTTGTGGCTGCGGTGCTGTTCGGCTGCAGCGCACCACTGATCAGCACGCTCACAGGGAGCGGTTCGGCGCTGAGCATCGCCGGGTTGCTGTACGCCGGAGCCGCCTTGGCTCTCTTGAGCATTCGGCTGTTGAAAGGCCTGGCCCGAGATGAAACCCCTGTGCAACCGAGCGACGCGCCGTCCTTGGCCGGGCTGATCCTGCTTGGCGGGATCGTGGGGCCCATTGCCCTGGTGCTCGGCCTGGCGCGCTTACCAGCCGCTTCGAGTTCCCTCTTGCTCAACCTTGAGGCGGTCTTCACCCTGGCCATTGCTGTGCTGGTGGGGCGTGAACATCTCGGCAAACGCGGCGCCGCCGCAGCAGCGCTCACCATTACTGGGGCCATCGTTCTTTCGGATGGATCCCTCGGCGGCGCCAATGCTACCGGGGTTGCCCTGATCGCTCTGGCGACCCTGGCCTGGGGGATCGACAACAACCTCAGCCAACGCCTGAGCCTGCGGGATCCGATTCAGATCGCCACCGTCAAGGCCATAGGCGCGTCGCTGCCCATGCTCGTGCTGGCGTTGTTGCTAGGGCATTCGTTCCCGCCGGTGGCGATTGGGTTGCTGTTGCTGTTGATCGGTGCCCTGGGCTATGGCCTTTCAATCTGGCTGGATCTTCTGGCGCTACGCGGGCTCGGTGCTGCGCGGGAAGCCGTGATCTTCTCCACGGCACCCTTTGTGGGCGCCCTCTTTGCGCTGGTGGTCCTGCGCGATCCCGTCACCCTGAACCTTTGCGTGGCAGCTGGATTCATGGGGTCAGGCGTTGTTCTGTTGCTGAGTGATGAGCACAGCCACTGGCATCAGCATGAGGCGTTGCGTCATGCCCACCGCCATCGCCACGACCCTTCCGCTGGTGAACTTCATCACGAGCACAACCACAGCCCGCAGGAGTTGAAAGGGATCGATGCCAATCGCCCCTTCTGGCATGCCCATGAACACACGCACGCCCCCACAGCTCATGCGCATCCCCATGTCAGCGATAGTCATCACCGACATCCCCACTGATGGGGGTGCCACCCGCTTAGCTCTGGCGACGTTTCTCTTCATCAGTATCAGCGATCCAACCTGGGCGGTGAATTGCCAGCAGCTGCAGGAGCAACGTGATCAACTGGCGCGCCGGGCCATGGCGGCTGAGGTGGCCTTGGTGCACGCTGAGCGCCAGCGGCTCTGCCCGCAGCTGGAGGCACTTGCCACGGCTGATGGCAAGACCACGGATTCCACCGCTGGTGCGTCAGCTGAGCTCGATTACGGCGCCTACATCCGTTGCCGCGAGCGAGCCGAGGCCCAGCTGCTTAAGAGCCGGCCCGTTTTCTACAGGAACACCAGTGGCTTTCCCTTCCTCACCCCTGACGGTGCCCGGCTGGCCCGCGAGGCTGACTCCTTGATCAGGGAACTGCAGGCGAGTTGCTCCGCCCCGCAACCAGCGCCAGAGCAATCGCCGCCGCCATCACAGTCAGGGACATAACTGGTGGTGTCGGCGCCAGTTGCAGCAGATCTACAAGCCCTGGAATCGCCTGCACCAACAGCCACAGCCCCACGCCGATCAGTGCGCCAACGCGGGTGAGTCCGCTGCGGCGATCTCCGTTCCACCACACCAGCGCACCACCACCGATCAGCAGGAGAGCAAACACCCAGCTGCGCCGCTCGTTGAGCGCCAGATCAGGCCAGAAGCTGGCCACCAACACCAAGGCGCTGAGCATTGATCCCTGCCACAGCGATTGATGCCAGGTGTGCGCGGCAAACAACGGCGCATCGGCTGCTCTTGGCGGTTGCTCCATCAGCTGCGGGGACCCCTCCATCCCCTCAAACACCACAGTGCAGGCCGGATCGATCACCAGATGCAGCAGGGCGATGTGCACGGGCAACAACACCAAGGGGAACTGGGGCACGAGCAGTGGCAACAGGCTGAGTAGCGCGATCGGTAGGTGAATCGCCAGGGTGTAACCCAAAGCCTTGTGCAGGTTGGCTTCAATGCGGCGTCCTAACGCCAACGCCTCCACCAGGGCGGAGAAGTCGTCGCGCAACAACACCAGATCGGCGGCTTCCCGTGCAACCGCTGTTCCTCGCTTGCCCATCGCCACGCCGATGTCGGCCGCCTTGAGGGCCGGGGCGTCGTTGACGCCATCACCGCCCATCGCCACCACCTCACCGGCAGCCTGCAGCGCCCGCACCAGCTGCAATTTCTGCTGGGGCATCACCCGCGCAAACACCGCTGCGCATTGCACGCGTTGGGCCAACTGCGCTGGGCTTAATTGCTCCAGTTCAGCGTCGCAGATCGGATCGCCGGGCGGCAGTCCTGCCTGATCGGCAATCGAGCGAGCCGTGGCTGGTGCATCGCCACTGATCATCACCACGCGCACGCCAGCGGCCTGGGCACGGGCAATCGCCTCAGGCACTTCTGGCCGCAGTGGATCAGCCAGCGCCACCAGGCCAATCGGTTCAAACAGGAAGTCGTGCGCATCAGGAGGCAACACCTCCTCATAGGTTTCTTGGCGCTCCTGATGGCGCGGTGCACCGTCCAGACCGCTCGCCACGGCAAGCACCCGCAGCCCCTCAGCACTCAGTTCTTCTGCGGCTTGCAACAGCCGAGCGGCCGCATCGCTCTCCAGATGACAGAGAGCAGCAATGGCCTCAGGCGCTCCTTTAGCCGCGATGTGCTGCGTGCCATCGGCGTCGCACCAGAGCTTGGACACCACCAGCAGATCGGGTGTGATCGGGTAGTCCCGCAGCAAAGGCCAGTCGGGGTGGAGGTGTTCCCGGTGCTCACCCTGCAGCCGCTCGTGCGCCAGCTGTTGGATTGCCACTTCCATCGCATCCACCGGATCGCTGCGGCTGGCCAACACCGCGAACTCCAAAACGCGATGCCACGGCTCCGCCAGGGCCAGGTGCGGCCGCCAGCAGTCCGCCTCCGGCCAGGTGAGCAGCGCTGCCACCGCCATGCGGTTCTGGGTGAGGGTGCCGGTCTTATCGACCGCCAACACCGTGGTGCTGCCCAGGCTTTCCACCGCCGCCGGCCAGCGCGCGAGCACACCGATCCGCCCCAGGCGCACCGCCCCAAGGGCCAGGAACAGGGCCAACACCACCGGGATCTCATTGGGGAGCACCGCCAGGGCCAGGGCCAGGGCGGCCAGCAGCGCCTCACTCCAGAGGCCCGTTGTGGCGCCATGGATCAACAGCAACGCCGTGGTGCCAGCTAGGGCAGCCGTGGTGAGGCGTGCGGTGAGCCGGTGTGTCTGCCGCTGCAGGCGTGTGAGCGGTGGCTGCACCTGCTTGAGGCTGGCTCCGATCCGCCCCAATTCGGTATCAGCGCCGGTGGCGACCACTTCCGCCCAACCCCAGCCGCTGGCCACCAGGGCGCCCGCCTGGATCGCTTCCCCCGGCCGTTGACGGAGCACCGGCAAGGCCTCACCGGTGAGCAGCGATTCATCGAGCCACAGCCCTGCTGCCTCGGTGATGCGTGCATCGGCCGCCACGCGATCGCCTTCCTCCAGGCGCAACAGATCGCCGCACTGCACCTGATCCGGCGGCAGGCTCAGCTCCTGGCCCTGGCGCTGCAACCGCACCGCCGGTGCCGCCAGCCGTGCCAACTCGGCCAGGGCGCGGCGGCTGCGGCGTTGCTGCAGGGCATCAAGGCCGCTGATCGCCGCCACAAACACCAGCAGGATGGCGGCCTCAGCCGGCTCGCCGATCCAGAGGTAGATCAGCGCGCAGGCCAGGAGCAGCAGGTTGGTGGGCTCCAGCAGAACCATCACGGCAAACCCCTGTGAGTGGTGTGGAGCTCACGGATCAGATGGGTTCGCCACCAACCCTGATCTGCGGCACCACAAGAGCGCGACGGATCAGCCCCCCGCTGAAGAGGTTGCGCTCGGGTGCACCACAAAGCTGGCGCCCGTGACGCGGTCATTCACACGCAGGCGGCTGGGGTGGACGGCTTCCACGCAGATGCCCACCTTGTTGCCGGGCGTGTAATCCCAGAAGAAGCCGGTGGTTCCCATCTCGGCTGGGCCATCGAGATGCTCCCCATCGCTGAGGCTGAGATACACCTCTTTCACCGCGGCTCCGGAAGCGGAGGTTTGCGTGGGTCCGTAGTGACGTTCCACCACGGTTGCTTCTGAGCAGGAGCCGACGCTCTTGTCAGGTGAGGCCTGAGCCATCAGAGGTGTCGCAGCAGCCAAGAGGACAGCTGACAAACCAAGGGCAGCACAGGGCTGTTTGCGGTTCATTGCGTTTCTGCCAATGGATTCAACCTAGGGCTGGTATCGCGTGGAGAAGAAGCTCAGAGCCAATGCTGCGGATAGGGCTCTGATAACCCATGCAGCCGGCTGAATCCCACGGCCATGACCGTGAGCAGGAGCGATCCGGTCAACACCGGCAACACCGCAAACAGAGGTTGGGCCTGTAACAACACGCCCAACAGCGCCACCGCGCCTGCAGGTGGATGCAGGCAGCGCAGCCGTTGCCCCAATGCAATGGTGAGGCCGACTGCCAAGCCCATCACCCAGGGGGCGCTTCCAAGCCAGTGGACGCAGGCCACGCTCACCGCAGCCGCAAGCGTGTTGCCCATCACGATGTTGCGCGGCTGAGCCAATGGGCTGCTGGGATGACCGAACAACAGCACCGTGGAGGCCCCGAACGGAGCCACGACCAAGGGGTAATGGCTCCAGGAACTGATCAGGCCAAGCAGGGTGATGGCCAGCAGTCCGCCCAGCCAGGCGGTTAGCACTTCATGGCTCTCAAAGCTTGGCTGGTAGGCCCGGCCTCGGGCACGCTCGGCCTGAATCCGCCGCCAAATCATCCTTTTGGTATCGGCTGATACACAATAGGCCTGAAATTGGGGTGCCTCCCCGCATCGTTCAGCTCCAAAAGGCGCCCCGTAGGGGGCGCCTTAGCACCGGTTGCAAGGGTTCACCGCTGGCATCTCGCGGTCGACTTGGTCGGGTGTCGGTTGGGTTCACGATTCACCTGTCTGGGGCCTGGCAGGCAAGGACAGCGGTCACGTCTCTGCCGAGAGATGCTCGGGGCTTGACCTCAGCAGTTGTGATCGCGGCTCGGGTTATGCAACCCGGGGGATCAGCAATCGCAACATCAAAAGTGGCGTATCGCTGTTGCGGCTACGGGGTGATGTTCGCGCTGCATCACCGAGTTCACTGTGGGTTTGACCCATGTCGAGCGCACCTCCGTTGTGCGCACCGGCTCGGGTGATCCCTGGCCGGACTCTGTTGGGGGTGAAGGTTGGGTCGGCTCCCATCCCTTCCCTCAACTTCAAGATAGGCCCATGGGATCTGATTAGAAGGTGCGCAGAGGGTCCTGTCTCCGTACTGCTGCAGATCTGGATCAACGGTTCTTGCGCACCACCGTGATCGGCCTAGAGCGATCCTCGTCATGGCGGCCATGATCGATTTCTTCTGCCTGGGCTTGGCGATGCTCACGGGCCTCGATCACTTCTTCATGGTGGGGCTCCCAGGCACGCTTCTGATCAGCGTCTGGCTCGGGGGCGAAATGCGGCTTGGTCATCGGACAGCATCGAGCTCAACCTCAGCCAAGCGCTACTTCGCTGCATGAACGGTGTCTCAGCAGATCAGAGGCGGGTTGACGCCTTTGCCCTAGAGCGCATCCGAGTCGAACCAGTCGTTTCGGATCAGTACATCCATCATCTGACGCTGGATTTCAATCTGTTGGAGCAGCAGCATTGCGGCGCGTTTTGCCGCTTCCAAGTCGGTGATCGCTCCGATTTCCCGCCTGACAATCTCTGCATTGAAGGCGCGTCCTAGTTGCTGATCCATAGACAGTTGCGACGCGCAGAGCATGACCGCGCTACCAGGTCTTGGCAGCCAGCTTGCACAATTGGTTGCAAAGCCAGGGGTCCCTTGTGCTCCTCTGGTTCAGAGGACAAGCTCTGCCTACGGTGGTGTCCTACAGCAAGGACCAGTGTGGATGTGCTGAGGAGCTCTTGTGTCTACTGCGTACTCACAGATCTGCAACAAGGATTGGGTTGCAAGGGGTGACTACCGACGTTGAATATCAAGTCAATGCTGCTAACGACAGAGCCAGTTCTCGCTGATGTGGTGATTTATTCATTGGCCCGAGCACGCAGCCAGGGCATGATCAGGCACGCTGCCGATCCGCCCCTTCCATGACCGCTGTGGATTGGCTGAATGACTGGCCCGCCTTGGTCGGCACGATGGCGTTCGCAGCCACAGCGGTGCTTGGCCTCGCTCCCAGGGGGATTGACCTGCTGACCGCCTGCGTGATGGGCGTGTTGACCGCCATCGGTGGCGGAACCTTGCGGGATCTGATCCTCGATCAGCCCGTGACCTGGTCACGTGACACCGATGTGCTCTGGTTGGCCCTAATCGCCAGCTTGATCACCTTCTATGCCCATCGGTTTGCCTCGAAGCGAAAGGTGTACACGTTGCTCGTCTACCTCGATGGATTGGGCGCATCCCTATTCGCGATCCAGGGCGCCGATAAGACCTGGTCACTGGGCTTCGGTCTCCCCCTGGCTCCCGTCATGCGTGGCATCATCACGGCCATCGGTGGCGGCCTGATTCGTGATGTCCTGGCTGGTCGGCAGACGCTGTTGATGAAACGCGAGCTCTACGCCATTCCCGTGAGCGTGGGCTGCATCGTGTACGCCATCTGGTTGTCGACAGTTCCGCAGCAACGCACAACCGCAGCTTTGGTGTGCATGGGGCTGATTGTTCTGTTTCGCTCAGCCTCTATTCGATGGGGCTTGACCGTTCCTCCCTGGTTCCGTCTACCCGATGCGCACCGCTGATCCAGAAGTCTCCACTCTGGTTCGATCAGGTGACAGGGCTAGGTGCTCAGCCCAGCAACAAAAAACCCTCGGCGCTGAGAGCCGAAGGTTTTCGTGCTGTCTGGTCAGACAAGTTGGCACTCAGTGAGGTGTGGTGTTCAGGGCACTGCTGGCTGCAGGGTGCTGCGACTGCGCGCTTTATGCGCGCCTTGCTTCACTCCTCCTCGTCCACACCACCAACCGGAATCAAGCGCACCTGCTTACGGCCGAGCTTGATCTCGAACTCATCGCCAGGCTTGAGATCGAGGATGGCAGTGTAGGCCTTGCCCACGAGCAGGTTGCCGTTGCCTTGCACAGTGGCGGTGTAGCTGAGCTTGCGGCCGCCTTTGCCACGGCCCACGCCGTCGTTGCCGAGGCTAAGGCCCTTTGCCTCGAGCAGGGCTTCATAGAAGGCGGTGAAGTTCAAACGCTCGCCACCATCCTTCTTGGTGCTCACGTAGCCGCAGCTGCGTACCAGATCGGATTTGGAGACATCGCCCAGCTCTTTGACTTTGGCGAGCAGATCAGAACCGGTGAGCATCGGTGTCGATGAAGAGTGGGCTGACAAGAACGCCTGAAGCCACTAGCCGTTGTGGACGGTTTGACTTTTCAAGGCATAAAAAAAGAGGCCTCCTCAGACCTCCTTACCCGTGCAGGTGTCATCTTCTGCAGTGCTGCGGTTCTAACGCTTCTCGCTCTCCTCGGCCAGTCAGATGTCTTGGAGCAAGCGCTCCAGCCGCACCAGTTGATAGCGATTGGCTTCTGAGGGAACGGCGTTGTACATCGCCCAGCATTGACGCAGCTGAGCTTCCAGGCCCTGGCGCACGTGGTGATGGCTGTGCAGCGGGATGGTGGCGAGGGTTGGGGTGAAGGTCATGACGACAGAGACGCGAACTGTTCAAAGGGTTCCCCGCTCAACACCCACAAGTCCATGCAGCACTCAGTGCGCTGGGCTGATCTGAATCCACCACCCGCTGCCGAGCCCTTCCACCTGCCAGCGGCGGCCCCAGTTGCGCTCGGAGTAACGCAACGCTTTGCCGCTAGCCAGGGCCGTGCTCACGTATCCACCGTTCACCAAGTCCGCCTCGCCATTGGGGTCGTGCATCAGCAGCTGGCGTTTATCCGGATCCCATCCGATCACCAGGCTCCAATGGCCGCCTCCTGTTGGAGAAGCCGCTGAACCCTTGTGCAGCCAGCCCACCGGACAGGGAATGCCCCGGTTGAGCTGCTCGATCAAGTGATCGATGCGGCCGTCGGAGCGAAACGTCGCCTGGATGCCAAGGCTTCTCAGAGCAGCGACCTGGGCGTTGGCATCGGTGGTGTCGCCATAGCGTTGCACCAGCGCCAGGTACTGATCATCGAGCTGACCTTGGCCCTTGAGGCAGACGGGGTTCAGGAAGGCTGCAGCCATGGCGCAGGTGGAGGAAAAGCACATCCGGCAGCCCTGGCCTGTGGTGCTGTCGTTCTGGCTCAGGTAGGGCACGGCCAGTTGGATCAGTCCCTGGCAGGAATTTGGTGTTGTCTGTTTGGGCTCGATGGCTCCATTGGCGTGCGCCACCTCGGCAGCTCTACGGCGCTTGAGCCCTTCCACAGGTCCATTCGGACCCTTGCACCAGCGGGGTAATTCCTGGGAGATCACCATTGGCGGTGCCTCTCCAGCAATTAACCGCTTGCGCAGGGTGGAGGTTTCAAGGGCACTAACTCCCACGTTGAAGCAGAAGCTGATCAGCGCATCGCGTTGGCGGGGCAGTAGCGCCACCCCAGGCAGAAGGCGCTCCACGGCGCTGGCGGCATGGGCCACATCCTTTTGCAGCCAGATGTCGGCCTGTTGCTGCGTAACCGTCAGGCCAGGAGCAACATCCGGCCCAGTGTGGCCGTAGCCGATGGTCCAGGGAGCGTCGCCACTGGCGGGGTCGGGATACGCGCTCAAGCGGCAACCCTCCCAGGTTTTGAGCAGGGTCCAGCCCTCAGGGGTGAGTGGCATGTGTCAGA
>VFQS010001366.1_pt1 | contig 22658 bp, 17 predicted proteins | sample 3512361 | NCBI WGS metagenome assembly VFQS01 (sample SAMN10412375, study PRJNA504923) | tailings metagenome | isolation source: Relicate 1 Philex TSF3 active mining | place: Philippines
TGGCTTTGGGCGGCGCTTGGTTGTTTGAAACATCACGCAAGGGGTTTGCAGATGTCCTCTAACGCACCCGTCATTGCGCTTGAAAACGTCGGTAAAACCTACAAACGTTTTGCCAAACCTTCCGACAGATTTTGGCAAGCAGTGTGGCCCTCGGCATTGCGCGGTGATGATGCGAAGGCCAACGAGTTTGTGGCCTTGGCGCCGCTGTCACTGAAGGTGCAACGCGGCGAAGCGCTGGGCTTGATTGGTCGCAACGGCGCAGGCAAATCGACCTTGTTGCAAATGGTGTGCGGCACCTTGAACCCCAGCAGCGGCAGCGTGAAAGTGAACGGCAAAATTGGCGCGCTGTTGGAATTGGGTGCAGGCTTCAATCCTGAATTTACCGGTCGCGAGAATGTTTACTTGGCCGCAGCTGTGATGGGTTTGTCGGGCGCCGAAACCGATGCTTTGTACGACAGCATTCTGGAGTTTTCTGGCATTCGCGAGTTCATTGACCAGCCGGTTAAAACTTATTCGAGTGGCATGTACGTGCGCTTGGCCTTCTCCATTGCCACCAGCGCCAACCCCGACATTTTGGTGATCGACGAAGCCTTGAGTGTGGGCGATGGCGCGTTTGCCAAGAAGTCGTTTGAGCGCATCATGCAACTCAAAGCGCAGGGCACCACGGTGCTGTTTTGCTCGCACTCCATGTACCAGGTGGAATCGTTTTGCGACCGTGCGGTGTGGCTCGATCATGGGCAAGTGCAAATGGAAGGACCTGCATCGGATGTGGTAGCGGCATATACCGACAGCTTGCGTGCAGAAGGGGGCGATGGTGCTTTGCATTCAGCCGCTTCAGTGGCTGCAGGGCTTGAGAAAGTCGAAGCAAAAGATGACTTGCCGTCAGATGCCAATGCATTGATTGCCTCAGTGGCCGATGCCGCAACAAACCCTGCAACTGCACCAACTGGCCTCACCCGCATCACAGGCATTGAAGTCAGTGTGGACGGTGTGGCGGGTCGCGAGTTGCAAGCGGTCAGTTTGCAAAGCGATGTGCACATCACCGTGAAGTTTGAGTCCGATCCGGCGCAGCCCTGCCCCACGTTTGCCACCGGCTTTGCATTGCCCGATGGCCAAATTTTTACCAGCGCTTACACCTTGTTTGATGGCGTCACCCTTGCGCGCGATGCGCAAGGCCGTGGCCAAGCCACGGTGGTGTTTGAAAAACTGCCGCTGATGAAGGGCCGTTTTTCAGTGGGCGCCTATTTGTTCGATGAGCGTGCGCTGCATGTCTACGACGTGGTGCTGCAAGCCGCAACAGTGGTGGTCACGCAGCCTGGTGTGCACCAAGGCTTTGTGCAATTGCCACACCGCTGGCAATCCAACTAAGTCTTTTGCGGCGTTTGCAAAGCGCCCAACAAATCGTAAAACTGTTGCTCGGGTGCGCGCATCACGGTCGGACCAATGCAGTCCAAGGCGGTTTGCGTCAGCTGCTCTGGCGTGCAGGTGTTGGGGTCGATGGCGGGATACAAGGTGAGCAAATGCCGCTGCGTTTGCGCGTTGTATTCAATGGCTGCCGGCACCACTTGTGCGCCTGTGAGTTGGGCCAATTTGGCGGGGCCGGTTTGCAAATAAATGGTTTGCCCCATGAACTCAAACTGTTGCTCGGGCTTGTCGGCAGCGGGCTCGCGCACATCGAGGGCCACTGTGAGTACATGGTGCGGCTGCTTGAGCCAACGCACCGAGCCGATGGGACTTTGGTCGGTGTAAAAAATCACAGGCGCATTGCAACTTTCGGCTGAGCGCTTGTGCACACCCAGCCAAAACGCTTTTTCTTCGGGCGTGCAGAACTCCAAATTGCGACGCGAGGCAATGGACGTGATGGGTGCGCCACCGCACAAATGATGCAGTGCGCCGTTCATCAGCAACCAACTGCCATGGTGCACAAAGACTACAATCACCGAGCCTTTGGCAAGGGCTTCGGTGTAGTGCGCGGCCCCTTCAATGTCGATGCGTTTTTGAATGTACGACGCGCGGTATTGGTAGGTTTCGTCGCACATGAATTGGCGGTACGCCGCCAGGTCAAAAGGCACGGCCAATGCGGGCGGTTGGTCTGCATCCAAAGCCGGCGATGGGGGTGCAACCGTGCTTGCTGGAGCCGCCTCAGTTGCTTTTGCCGGTTGGAGCCAAGAAATTAGCCGTTGCCACATGTTGTAATTCTGAATACCGTGATATTGTTTGCGCAATGATAAAACATCGCTACGCCCACGAAATTGACCCCAATGGCGGCAGTGCTGCCGCGGTCTTGGCGCGCATGGTCGAGCCTGGTCAGCGCGTGCTTGAACTGGGCACGGGCCCTGGCACCGTCACACGCATCTTGCACGCCAAAAGCTGCAAGGTGACCGGCGTCGAGATGGACCCCGAAACATTGGCCACGTGCGCACCCTTTTGCGAGCGCACCGTGCAAGCCAATCTGGAAGATCCGCAATGGGCCGCGCCTTTGGCTGGCGAAAGCTTTGACGCCATCATTTGCGCCGACGTGCTGGAGCACCTGCGCGATCCACGTCCTTTGCTGAACCAATTGCATGGGTTTTTAAAGCCTGGTGGCAGCGTGTTGATGTCCTTGCCCAATGCCTCGCACCTCACGGTGGTGGCCAGTTTGCTGGGTGGGCGTTTTCCGTATCAAAAGAACGGTTTGCTAGACCACACGCACCTGAAGTTTTACGGCCGCGAGGACCTGGAGGCTTTGCTGCGCGAATGCGGTTTGCTGTGGCAACACTGGCACAGCGTGCAAGTGGACCCTGCGCAAGCTGAGCTCAAAGCCTACTGGCAACTGCTGGACGAAGAGACGCAGGCTTTCTTAAAAGCCAAGTGTGCGGATGGCGAGGTGTACCAGCATGTGGTGCGGGCGCAGCCGGCCACAGAGGCGGCGCATTTGCAAAAATTAGAGAGCGATCGAAGTGCCATGGTCAAATCCCATGAAGCCCAAGTGCTTGAGCTGAATGCTCAATGGGCTGCACAAAAAGCTGGCTGGTTGCTTGAAAAGGAAGTCACTGCCGCCCAGAACCTTGCCGTCATCAATGGCCTGGTGGCCAAAGAAAAAAATACCCAAGCCACTTTGGAATGGACCGAATCGCAATTGCAAAATCACAAGCAATCGATTCAAGAGTTGCATGCGGAAATTGCAGCGATCAAACAGTCCACCTCGTGGCGCATCACAGCACCGCTGCGCAAGTTGCTGCGCAAAATTTCCGACTGATTATTTTTTTGACCTGAGTCTAGATTGGCGCACTCACACTGGCTTAGCGGCGAATGCGGCGCCACACAGACACCCATTTTTTGAGCGGGTGGTACAGACTGCGCAAGCCTGGCGTGCTCAACACCAATTGTTTCAGCCATGACGTAGGCACACCCGCCACTTGGCTTTGACGAGTTACCTCTTCGACGATTTGCTGAATCTCGGGCAGCGTCAATTCCACCTTCAACAAATCGTGCTTGGCCTTGGCTTGAGCGTAGTAGTCGTCCAGCACCGCTTGGCGTTGCAAGGCTTTGTCCAGTTGATCGGGCACACGGTACAAAGAGGTTACTTTGGGCACCAGTTTGAAATCGTTTTTCAACGAATAACGCACCCACAAATTCCAATCTTCTAAGTTTTCCAAATCCAAATCAAAGCCGCCATGTTCTTGGTACAGCTTTCGTTGGAACAGCACGGTTTGAATGGGGAAATAATTGTGGTGCCACAAGGTGGGACGGCTGAAGGGCTGTCGGTGAATCAGGCTGTGCATCACGTTGTCATAGACCCAAGGCTCTTCGCTTTGCACATGCGTGCGCACCTCATAAGCCAGTGAATACACCGCACCCAATTGCGGTTGTTTCAACCACTCACTCACCAACACTTCAAGGTGATCGGCGTAAAACAAATCGTCGTCATCTAAGAAGCAGCACAGCTGACCTGTGGCTGCTTCCAGCGCTTGGTTGCCAGCCACACAGCGTCCCGATTTAGGCAAAGGCACATACACCACCTTGGCCAACACACCGCTGTTGCGAAGCGCGTCGACTGCGGCTTTGGCGCTTTCAACGACTTGGCCACCGTCTTCCACCACCACCAATTCAATGGGTCCACCCAAGTGCGCATAAGTCTGCTGCGCCACACTGGCCATGGCCTCGTGCAACTTGCCAGCGCGGCCGGGCATGGTGCGCATCAGCACACTGACCATGGGCGCGCCTTGCGCTGAAGCCTTGGCTTGTTCAATGGGGGATTGCGCCGCCACAGGGTATTCGTAGAACGCGCCTTCGCGCGCCATTTCGTAATCCCACATGCGAAATGGAAACTTTTCTTGGCTCTTGCGGCGTGTGCTTAAAAACTGAGGCGCCAACTTCAGCAGTTTGAAACTTTGCGCCAGCAATTTGCGGCGCATGCCCGGAAACAAGGGCCGCATGGCAAACAAACCGGCAAACATCACAAAGCCCTGAATCACTTCATGGCGACGGCCATAACGGCATCGCAGCAACACATTGGCCAGCGTGCTGCCTAAAAATTGTTGCGGCTTGATTTGCGCCGCTTCTTCGTACGTGAAATGCCACACCGTGGCGTTGGGCACGTAGCGCAGGGTATAGCCATGGTCGCGCAAGCGGTAAGACAACTCAACGTCTTCACCGTACAAAAACAGCAAAGGCTCATAGCCTTTAACGGCTTTGAGTGCTTCGGTTTTGAACAGCACACAAGCACTAGAACACCACGCTGTTTCGCCTGTGACTGGGTGATAGTCTTTGGGATGCTCGTAAGGTTTTTGGCGGCACTCCCATGCAGCCACCTTGGAACCCGATTGACCTGGCGCTTGGGCGGCATCGCGTTGCGCTGTTTGCAGCAAGGTGGTGAGGGTGTCGTGCTCAAACTCGAGATCGACGTTGGTGACCCAAAAGAAAGGCGTTTGCGTGAGGGCCAAGTTGTGGTTGTGTCCCGCGCCAAAACCAATGTTGGGGCCTTGGTGCAATTGCACGCTGGCAAAGCGGTGGCCTGCGCCCGCTTCAGTCAACAACTGCGCTTGAAGCGCGGCATAGGTGCCATCGGTGGACCCGTTGTCGAGCACACACAAGGCAATTTGGTCACAAGGCAAATCTTGCTTGAACAAACTCGCAAAAAAGGCCGACAGCCATTTTTCAGAGTTGTAGGTGACGATTGACAGGGTGAGGACAGGGGCGGGTCTTGTTGTTGTCTCTTGCATTGCCGCGTTCATTTCAATTTCTTGAATTATCCGCGAAAGGGCTTGAGCTTCAGCGCTGGCTTTTCAACAAAATGCCATGACAGGGCGGCCAAGGCGACTGTGATCACCAAAGTAATGGCCAAGTAGGCCCACAGCGACATTTGTGGCCAAAAGGATGCCAGGGTTTGTTGGACTGGAAAGGCATAAATGTAGATGCCATAAGAATAATCATGCGCTTGCAGGCGAACCAACCCAGCGTGACGCGCCAAACCAAAGGCCATCGCCACAAAGGGCAAAACCAGCCAAGCGCCCATGGCAAACCATTGCGGATGGGCACTCAAACCTAGCCAGACAACCAGCGCCAACAACACGTTGGACACGCTGAAGTACCGATTCCCCTGGAAACAGTACAAACTGGCGCCCACCATGAAGTAAACCCCGCACAAAGGGATCTGTCGAAGGTCGGTGCGATACACCACCCAAGCCTCCGTGGCGGGCAAGGCCCACAAGGCCACCCAACCCATAAAGGCCAAAGTGACGACGCCCACGCACATCGTCAATGCACGCTTTTGAATTGGCGCCGTTTTGAAAACCAAACTGATCAGCCCCAACAAGGCCAGTAACAGGTACATGAAAAATTCAACGGGCAAACTCCACAACGAACCGTTCACCGCGTGCGGCAACCTGTTGGTGGCAAACACCCCAGGCAAGTGATAGGTCATGTACAAGGCCATGTTGGTGAAGTAGCCGCGCGTGTGCTCATTGCGCCAGTAGGTGCCAGCATCTAGCGTGGTCAGTAGTGGCCCCAACACCAACACACTGAGCAAGGTGCAGACTGCCAAACCCGGAAATATTCGCAATGCGCGCTTGGCCAAAAATCGCAACACATGAGGGTCGCGATCCCAACTTTGGGCCACCAAATAACCACTGATGGCAAAGAAAATGTAAACGCCCAAAGGCCCCATGGGTACCCACTGCAAAAACAGCGGCTCGGGCAACCCCAAAAACACAAACGCATGTCCGTACAACACCAAGCCAGCCGCAAACCACCGCAATGCTGTGAGGTTGTTGAGGTGATCGGGTGCAGGCGTCATGCTGGCCTGCGCCTCAATAGGCCCCACGGCGTCCAAACACCACCTTGATGGTTTTGAACAAGATGGCCAGGTCGTACCAAAGTGACCAGTTCTTCACATACCAAGCATCAAGGTAGACGCGGGTCTCGTAATCGACGTCGTTGCGGCCACTGACCTGCCACAAGCCCGTCATACCGGGTCGCACCATGAGGTAGTAGCTTTTTTCGAGGCCGTATTTTTGCAATTCGCCAGCCACGATGGGGCGCGGGCCAACCAAACTCATCTCACTTTTGAGGACGTTGAAGAGTTGCGGCAATTCATCGAGGCTGGTGCGGCGTAAAAAATCACCCATGCGGCTGATGCGCGGATCGTCTTTGAGTTTGTGTTCTTTGTCCCACTCGGCTTTGAGTTGGGCATTGTGTTGCAACAAGCTTTGCAATTGCTGCTCGGCGTTGGGGACCATGGAGCGGAATTTGTAGCAATCAAATTTGCGGCCGTTTTTGCCAATGCGCTGATGGGCGAACAACACGCTGCCGCCCTCCAGTTTTAAGAGCAACGCAATCAACAACATCATGGGCGACAACAGAACCAACAGAAGTGCTGCCACCGAGGTGTCAAACAAGCGCTTGGTGAGGCGTGCGGGCCAACGGCGCAGGTTGTTGCGCACGCGCAAGAGCGCCACCTCGTGCGAGAAGAAGTGCGACATGTCGGTGCCGTACAAAGGCACGCCGCGCATGGCAGGAATGACGCTGATGTCGGTCGCGCCCCACTGCGTGAGGGTGCGCAGCCAGTGCTCGCGTTGCTCGGCTTGGGAATGCTCCAAGGCAATGACCCACTGAATGCCTGGCTGATCGGCCAGCACTTCGAGTTGGTGCAAATTAAGGAGTGTTTGACTCTTTTGTTTGAGCCGTGGACTGGGCTCATCGACATCCACATAACCGGCCACTTCAAAGCCCATGCGGGGCTCGCTCTCGAGTGCAATGGCGGCCTCGAAGGCGTTTTCGCCATGGCCAATGATGATGGTGGGTCGAATCCAGAGGCCCATTTGTTTGAGCATCCAGCGGGTGATCACACGTCCCCACACCACCATACCCACGGCCAAAACCCAAACCAACAGCCACCACAAACGTGATGAGTTCCAACGGGTAGAGGCCACCAAGGTCATGTCGAGCAAGGCCAAGCTGCCCATGAGGCGCAGGATGTCGCCCAGCTCGTCCCAAAACGGACGGCGATCGCTGTAGTGCTGAAAACGCATGAGGAACAGCATGAGCCCCAAAAACACCAGGCCACTCCAGGCCACATAGCGCTGCATGTCTTGGGTAGAAAACCACACGCTGACGTTTTGACTGGGGCTGACCGCCACATTGATGAGCGTGGCCATGGCAAAGGCGATGGCGAAGGCAATGGCGTCGCCCAGCAGAATGGCAAATTTAGAAACACGAACTTGGAACAGCGACAGCGTGTTGATCATGCTTGCTGACGCCAGAAAGATTTGTACATGCTCAGTCGTTTGTTGAGGGCATTGGGCACGTAGCGATGCCACTGGCCCAGTTTGTAGCCGCACAGTTTGACCGCGTTGGTGAAGACCATTTGCAAGAGGCCGCCAAGGAGACTAGGGACCTTGCCGGGTGCAGGGTTTGTTGTGGCTTTGCCCCTTGCAAGCAATTGCAAGTTGGCCCACTGATGGCGCAAAAGACGCCAGCCCTCCCCCTCGGCACGGCCGAAGCTTTGCAAAAGCCATGGGTTTTGAGCGTGAAAGACGCCGGTGTCAAACATGCGCTGAAAATCCTGTAAGCCGTTGTACTGGTGTGAATGATAAACGGCCGCTTGGGCTTGGTATTGCAGGGATTGACCCGAAAGCAACAGCTTGGCGGCCATGAAGGTGTCTTCGCCCAAGGCCTGACCCGCGGGCAGACCACCCTGAGCTTGCAGTGCAGACAGGCGGTAAGCGCCAAACGCATTGGAGAAAAAACAGGCCTTGAGGCCCAAACTTTCTTTGTCTTGCAATTGCACCGTGCGCGACGTTGCCGGGTAATTGAATTGGCGGAAGTTTGCTTCCAACCAAGTGGCCTGCGGTTTGGGCAATTGGCGACCAAAAGCGGCGGCCACGTTTGGGTTTTGGAAGGCTTGGACCAGCTTTTGCAAGGCATCGGGTTGGGCCAAGATGGCGTCTTGAGTCATGAACACCACCACCTGCGGTAGGTTTTGGGGGTGTGCTTGCAGGGCTTGGTTGAGGGCCCATTGGCGTGTGCCGCCATGGTCAAACTGGGCGGCTTGTACGTGCAGCAAGGTGACGGCAGGTGCGCCGGGGCTTTGTGGCGATGCCAGGTTTGCAGCCTGTTCGGACAGCGCCAAACTGCCATCTGTAGAGCCCGAGTCGACCACCACCAAGTGGTCGGGTTGGCAGTCTTGCTGTTTGAGGGCTTGGAGCCATTGGGCCCATTCGGCCAGGCCGGGGTTGTAGGTGGGCACCACCAACCAGAACCTGTTTGGGGTCTGTGCTTCCGCAGCAAGCAAATGCAAGCTGTTTGAAGCTGTTTGGGCGGGGTTTTCACCCTGATATGTGACCTGGGACACAGTGGCTGTCAAAGTGGGGCAATCTATAATTTCTGATCGCTGATTTAAGAAAAAGTATTCATTGTTGCGCCGTCCATTTCCTGCCCTTGCATTTTCAATGTTTGCACTTGTATTGGCAGGTGCACCCACCAACACCAAATTGGGTGGCCTGGCCTGGGTGTTGCTGTGCTTGATGGGATTTTGGGCATTTTTGCGGTCGGAACGAATTCAGCAATCGGACATGGGCTTGCAACTCACGGCAAACATCGCCCATTCTGGCCCAGCCCCCGCTGAGGAAGCCGCCAGAATTTGGCTGTTTGCCTGCCTTGCTGCCACGGCCATTCGAATCATACCCCACGCCTTTTGGCAAGACGACTGGGACCGCCGGCATGCCGAGTTCCGCTTGGTCTTGGGTGCGTTGGCCACGGTTGCCTTGGTTAAATGGCCACCGTTTTACCGGCTCACAAGCCTTCAAAAGCGCAGCGTAGGCGACGCCTTGGCCATGGCCTGTGCTTTGGGCATGGGCGTGACGGTGTTGTATGGCCGCGAAACCCCGCTTCACGCCATTGCTTGGGCCGTTAGCCTGAGTTTTGTGGTCTGCCTGTTGGCGCCCATGGCGCTAGACCCCCTGCTGTCGTCCGCTCGCCGAGTGCTCTGGGCACTGGGTGTGGTAATGGGCTGCATGGGCGTGGTCTTAAGCCAATCCCGGGGCGTTTATGGTCTGCTCATTTGGATGGCGCTGGCCAGCTATGTAGCCGCCTCCAACCGCACGCTGCTTCAAATGTCCACTTTCCGATTGCGCACGTGGTTGAGCTTGGTCTTGGTTTTTGGGGGAGTCATTTGGCTGCTGTCTGCGCAACCAGCCTGGCTCACCTCGGTGGTTCACCGCTTGGCTGAGGTGTGGGTCGAAGCCTCCCTGTCGCAAAGCAATCCGGGTGAAGCCGCCAACACCTCAGTGGGTTCGCGCTTGTTTTTGTGGAGCCGCGCTTTGGATGCCATTGAGGTGCAACCTTGGTTGGGCTATGGCAAAGAAAACAGCATTGCCATGATCAAGCAGTGGGGCCTCGAAATTAATTCTGAGCAGGTGCAAAAATTGGGGCACTTGCACCACGAATTTTTGGACGCGTGGGTCAGTCATGGGCTGATGGGCATCATCAGTTTGTTGGTGCTGGCCACGGGCATGGGCTTGGTGGTGCGCAAGTTGTGGGTGCCGCATCCGCGTGCGGCGCAGGGCATCTTGGGCATTTTGTTCATGCACCTGACGGCGGGCTTGTCGAATACCAACATGGTCCACAACTATTATGGCGCCATGTTGTCACTCAGTATTTCACTGGCGCTGGTGATGGCGGCCAGTGAAGAGGCCAAGCACTAGCCAAGCGGGTAGATGCCCGCTGGTCTTGATGTTGCAAGCTTGATATTTGATAGATTTCAAACGCTGCACTTTGGCAGCGTTTTTTTATCTCGCCAGAACTGACTCCAAAGCTTTGCCCGTGTGGGTGCCCAAGCGCACCACGTCCTCGGGGCTGGCACTGGCCACCACTTGGCCACCGGCCTTGCCGCCATCGGGCCCTAGGTCAATGATCCAGTCGGCTTCAGCAATCACATCCAAGTCGTGCTCAATCACCAACACGCTGTGACCCGCGTTGACCAAACGGTGCAACACATGAATCAGTTTGTCGACGTCGGCCATGTGCAGGCCCACGGTGGGTTCGTCGAGCACGTACAAGGTGTGCGGCGCTTTGTTGCCGCGCTTGCCCACTTCGTCGCGGACCTTGGTCAGTTCTGTCACCAACTTGATGCGCTGTGCTTCGCCGCCACTCAGGGTTGGGCTGGGTTGTCCTAAGGTGAGGTAGCCTAAGCCAACGTCTTTTAAAAGTTGCAGCGGATGCGCAATGGACGGCATGGTTTCGAAGAAGGTCACAGCTTCGTCCACTTCCATTTTCAGAACGTCGCCAATGCTTTTGCCGCGCCATGTGACGGCCAAAGTTTCAGGGTTGAAGCGCGCACCATGGCAAGCTTCGCACAGCACCTTTACGTCGGGCAAGAAACTCATCTCGATGGTTCGGAGTCCCTGGCCTTCGCAGGTGTGGCAACGCCCCTCGCCTGTGTTGAAGCTGAACCTTCCTGCTGCATAACCGCGGGCTTTGGCTTCTAAGGTTTCGGCGAAGAGTTTGCGAATGGTGTCCCAGAAACCGATGTAGGTGGCGGGGCAGCTGCGCGGTGTTTTGCCGATGGGGGTTTGGTCCACTTCCAACACACGGTCGACGGCCTCGAAACCTTTGAGCTCGGTGCAGCCTGTGAGGGTGGGGAACTTGCCGGCGTCTTGTTCGTCTCTGCCTGCTTTGGTGCTGCGTTGGCTGACGTGGGTTTGCACATTGGCCAGCAACACGTCGCGGGCCAAGGTGGATTTGCCGGAGCCGCTGACGCCTGTGACGGCGACCAATCGTTGCAAAGGAATTTGCACGTTGACGTTTTGCAGGTTGTGCAAATTGGCGCCTTTGAGTTCCAGCCACTTGAGAGTGCTGGCTTCACCCTGTTGGGCCGCTTTGCTTCTGGCACTGAACGCAGGCATGGTGCGCCGTGTTTGCAGCGGATGCTTCATGGCGTGCAGCAGGTAACGGCCGGTTTGCGAGTCGTGTGCATCGGTGATGTCTTTCACACTGCCCTGCGCCACCAGCTTGCCACCGCGCTTGCCTGCGCTAGGACCGATGTCGATGATGTGATCGGCGCGTCGGATGGTGTCTTCGTCGTGCTCCACCACCACCAAGGTGTTGCCTTTGTCGCCTAGCTTGTGCAAGGCGTTCAACAAGATTTGATTGTCACGTGCATGCAAACCGATGGTAGGTTCGTCGAGCACGTAGCACACGCCTTGCAAGTTGCTGCCCAGTTGCGCGGCCAATCGGATGCGCTGTGCTTCGCCGCCGCTGAGTGTGGGTGCGCCGCGGTCTAGCGTGAGATAGCCCAAGCCCACTTCTTCCAAAAATTCAAGACGGCTTTCGATTTCGGGCAAGAGGTCGCGCGCAATGTCTTGTTCGCGTTGCGACAGCTCGTTGGCTTTGGCCAAACTTTGCACCCATTTGCGCACGTCCGTCACGCTCATGCGCGCGATGTCGGTGATGGGCAAATGCTGCGCGGTGAACTTCACATGGCGCGCCGTTTGGTTCAAACGTGTGCCTTCACAGTGCGGACACACTTGCTCAATCAAGTCTTCAATTTCCGGCTCAGCAAAACTTTGCTCGCGGCCTTTTTGATCGTCGTCTCTGACAGAGTCGTCAAACACCTTGCGTTGGTCTTTGGTCAATTTCACTCCGGTGCCCACGCATTCGGGGCACCAACCGTGCTTGCTGTTGTAGCTGAACAAACGCGGATCGAGTTCGTTGTACGAGGTGCTGCATTCAGGGCACGCTCTGAGTGTGGAGAACACATTCAATTTGCCGATGTGCGCCGTGGCTTGATTGGCTTCCATGGCTTCTTGCAGGCCATTCAACTCGCTCAACACATGCACCACGCCCTTGCCCAACTCCAAGGTTTTGGTCAGCGCTTCTCGCAGTTGCTTTTCTTGATCCGCACTGATCTTGAGACTGGCCACGGGCAGCTCAATGGTGTGCTCTTTGAAACGGTCAATGCGCGGGAAGTTTTGCGTGGGTAAGAAATTGCCATCCACTCGCAAATGCGTATAGCCACGCGGACGCGCCCATTCGGCCAGCTCGGTGTAAACGCCTTTGCGATTCATCACCAACGGCGCCAGCAAACCAATGTGCTGGCCTTTGAAGTTTTTCATCAACTGCGCGGCAATGCTGTCGGGCGTTTGTGGGGCCACGGCGGCGTTGTCGTGAATGCAATGTTGAGTGCCTAGCTTCACGTAGAGCAGTCGCAGGAAATGCCACACCTCGGTGGTGGTGCCCACCGTACTCTTACGGCCACCGCGCGACAGTCGCTGTTCAATGGCCACCGTGGGCGGAATGCCGTACACCGCGTCGACTTCTGGACGGCCCGCAGGTTGCACGATGCTGCGCGCGTAGGCGTTCAAACTTTCAAGGTAACGGCGTTGACCTTCGTTGAACAGAATGTCAAAGGCTAATGTGGATTTACCAGAACCACTGACCCCCGTAATCACATTGAACTGCCCGCGCGGAATGTTGACACTCAGATTTTTGAGGTTGTGTTCTTTGGCGTTGACAATGCGGATGCTGTTATCTTCTGCGCTTAAATCACGTGCATTAGAACTCTTAACCCCAAATTGACCGGCCAACTTGGCGGGTGATCGGGTTGCGCCGGGTAACGATTTCTTGTCAGAGTATGAGGCACCCGGCGTAACCCGGTCGCCCGCCAAGTTGGCAGCCTCGGCAACCTTCAGCACTCCTTCAAACTCCCCCATGGCCTCTGCATATTCACGCAAAGCCAATGCAGTGTGCGACGTCGCATGTTTGCGCACATCTTCAGGCATACCTTCCGCCACCACATAGCCCCCTGCGTCACCACCCTCGGGACCGAGGTCAATCAACCAATCACTGGCGCGAATCACATCCAGGTTGTGCTCAATCACAATCAGCGAATGACCGCCTTCCAACAACTTGCGCAGTGCGCGCATCAGTTTGGCGATGTCATCGAAGTGCAAGCCGGTGGTGGGCTCATCGAACAAGAACAAGGTGCCCTTCTTGGCAACAGATTGTTTGCTGGATGTGGCCGTTTTGGCGGCACCTGCCAAGAAGCCCGCCAACTTCAAACGCTGTGCCTCCCCACCCGACAAGGTGGGCACCGGCTGGCCCAGCTTCACATACTCAAGGCCCACATCCACGATGGGTTGCAAGGCGCGAATCACATCGCGATCTTGCGCAAACAAAGCGACCGCCTCGCTGACCGTCAGGTCCAACACATCGGCCACATTCAAGTGACGTGCCCGCAAATCACCGATGGCTTGACGCTCAATGGTGATTTCCAAAATTTCGGGACGATAGCGCTTGCCATCGCAATCGGGGCAACGCAAATACACGTCGCTCAAGAATTGCATTTCCACGTGTTCAAAGCCCGAACCGCCGCAGGTGGGGCATCGACCATCGCCACTGTTGAAACTGAACTTGGACGCCGTGTAGCCGCGTTGCTTCGACAAAGGTGCAACGGCAAATATTTCTCGCAGTGCATCCCATGCGCCCACATAACTGACCGGGTTAGAACGCGCGGTTTTACCGATGGGTGATTGATCGACAAACACCACATCGCTTAAATGATCGGCGCCCAACAAGCGGTCGTGCGCGCCGGGTGCATCGGTGCTCTTGCCAAAGTGTCTTAAGAGTGCAGGGGCTAAGACGTCTTGAATCAAACTGGATTTGCCAGAGCCGCTGACACCCGTCACACACACCAAACGCTGCAGCGGAAAATCAATCGACACGTTTTTGAGGTTGTGTTCTCTCGCGCCTTCCAAGATGAGGCGCGGCGTGTTGTCGGTGACCAAGCGTTTGAAGCCCATGCCCACTTGTTTGCGGCCGCCTAAATATTCGCCTGTGAGGGTGTTGGCATTTTTTAAATCTTGTGTGCTGCCGTCAAACACAATGTGGCCGCCCTTCTCGCCGGGGCCGGGGCCCATGTCGATCATGCGATCGGCGGCCAGCATCACGGCGGGGTCGTGCTCGACCACCACCAGTGTGTTGCCTGCATCTCTAAGGCGGTGCATGGCTTGCGTGATGCGATTCATGTCGCGCGGGTGCAGGCCGATGCTGGGCTCGTCCAACACAAACAGCGTGTTGACGAGGGAGGTACCCAATGCGGTCGTGAGGTTGATGCGCTGCACTTCGCCGCCGCTGAGGGTTCGGCTTTGGCGGTCCAACGTGAGATAGCCAATGCCCACATCGCACAAGTACTTCAGGCGATTGGTAATTTCTTCCAGCAACAGTTTGAGCGCTTGCGCTTCACCGTCTTGGCTGTTTTCTTCAATGGCGGTGGCCGACATGCGATCGAAGAAGTTGCGCAGCTTGTCGATGGGCATGATCATGAGGTCATGCAAACTGAGGCCAGGCAAGGCTTCGAGTTGTGGGCGTGTCCACTTCACACCTTTGGGCATGAAACGTTTTTCTTTGGGCAAGGTGGCATCGGCATCTTCTGCACTGCCAATGCGCCACAACAGGCTGTCTGTTTTAAGACGCGCGCCGCCGCAATCGCCGCATTCGGTGTAGCTGCGGTATTTGGACAAGAGCACGCGGATGTGCATCTTGTAGGCTTTGCTTTCCAGATAGGCAAAGAACCGGTGCACGCCGTACCACTGCTGGTTCCATTTGCCGTTCCAGTTGGGCGAGCCTTCAATCACCCATTTTTGTTGCTCTGCGGTGAGCTTGAACCAAGGCGTATCGCGCGGAATGCCCGCCGCTTCGGCGTGGCGCATCAAATCATCTTGCGCTTCTTTCCATGCGGGGGTTTGGATGGTTTTGATCGCGCCGGCTCTGAGCGTGAGCTTGTCGTTGGGAATGACCAATCCCAGGTCCACCCCAATCACCCGTCCAAATCCACGGCAAGTTTCGCAAGCCCCCACGGCCGAGTTGAAAGAAAACATTGAAGGCAGTGGCTCGGGATAACGCAAGTCACTCTCGGGGCAATGCAAGCCCGCCGAGAAACGCCACATGACAGTTCGATCACCATCGGCGCTCGAAGACAATTGACTGGATGAATTGGGGTCGGATGAATTGGGGTCGGATGAATTGGGGTCGGATGAATTGGGGTCGGATCCAAATAAATTGGAAGAGCCCGCTGAGGGCGAATCCAATTTATTTGGCTCTGACCCCAATTGAGCACCGTCCCCCTGCACATAAACATTCAAGCGCCCACCCCGCTTCAGCGCCACCTCAATGGCCTCCACCACCCGCGCCTTCTCCGCATTCCCCAACCTGAACCTGTCAGCCACCACATCCAGCACCTTGCGCGGCCCAGTTGGTGTCGCAACATCCCGCTCAGCTTGCACCTTGGTAAATCCACTCGCCGACAGCCACTGCTCAACTTGCTCCGCCGTGGTGTTGCCAGGCAACTCAACAGGAAAGGTCAAAACCAATCGCGGATCGCCCGCAGCTTCGGCTCTTTTAACCAACTCGGCATAAATCGACTCAGGCGTATCGTGCTTCACGGGCCTTGCTGTGTCCCGGTCATGCAGATGACCCAAGCGCGCGAACAGCAACTTCAAGTGATCGTTCAATTCCGTCATCGTGCCCACCGTGGATCGCGAACTTCTAACGGGATTGGTTTGGTCGATGGCGATGGCCGGTGGCACCCCTTCCACCTTGTCCACCGCCGGCTTGTCCATGCGGTCTAAAAACTGCCGCGCATAGGCGCTGAAAGTCTCCACATAGCGCCGCTGCCCCTCGGCATACAGTGTGTCAAACACCAAACTCGACTTACCCGACCCACTGGGCCCAGTGACCACGGTCAACTCCCCCGTGCGGATGTCCAAATCAATGTTTTTGAGGTTGTGCTGACGAGCACCGCGAATCTTGATAAAACCGTTGGACATGAGGCAAGCTTTGTGGGTGGAGGCCCAACATTCTAGGCTTGCGAAAAATTTAATGGGGGTCAGATCACAATTAAATTGCTTCGCGTGTGGCTATCTCAAACAATTGGGGTCAGATCAACATTAATTTTGTCAATGAAAGGGCGGAGAGGCTAAGGGGGGCTTCCTCATACTGGAGTACCAGAAATCGTTCAGCCCCCCTTAGCCTCTCCACCCTTTCATTGGGAATTAATGTTGATCTGACCCCAATTGTTCAGTGCAATGTCACTCGGTGATCCACACCAAACTTTTTACAAAGCGATTCAAGTTTTTTATCTAGCGTCCAAAGCTCGACATAGGGCGTGATGACAGTTGACACAAGAAGAATCAAATCTACGATGCCGCAACCAAGGCCATGGAGTTTTTCAAATTCAATGAATTTTCTGACTTCAGTCAAGCTGGCCTGCTTGGTTATTTGTAAAAATTCAACCTTGCTGAAGGTTTGAATCCGAGGCTCAGTCAATGAGCCACAAGTTAATTCGGCAAGTACCAAGGGATGAGTCAATGCTCTATCGTTTTCAATCAGCGCAATGAGACTTTCATTTCGACTGCGAAAATGAGAAACCCAGACCGACGTATCAATGAGCACATCTCTCATGTTAGGTGGGTCCGCGCTGCCTAGGTATGTCTTGCATGTGCGGGTTTGAACCACCCAACGCGGCTAGACGCTTACCTATTTCTACACGCACAAATGTTTTAAGAGCTTCCTGAACAAGATTGGCACTCCCTATGGTGGGGCCAGCTAGTTCTAGCGCTTTTGCATATAACTCGTCATCAACGGTGACTGTCGTTTCCATCGTCGCTCCTTGAAGCAAAATTGACTTCATCGTACAGCCAATGCTTGTATTAAAGGAGTTTCTTTTTGCAGTGTCATTCCGACCTTTTGTTAATAAACAATCATCTTCTCGCGATGTCGTTCTTAAAACAAGAGCCTGCAAACAAATGCAAGAACAAATGGGGTCAGATCAACATTAATTCTGTCAATGAAAGGGCGGAGAGGCTAAGGGGGGCTTCCTCATACTGGAGTACCAGAAATCGTTCAGCCCCCCTTAGCCTCTCCACCCTTTCATTGGGAATTAATGTTGATCTGACCCCAATTTTTTTGGCGACTGGCGCCCTATTGCAATTACTTGCTAGCAGGTGCAGGTGCGGCGGGTGCCGCTGCAGGCGCTGCAGCAGCAGGTGCTTCGGCGGGAGCAGGTGCGTGCACGGCATCGGCGCCATGCTTCTCACCGCTCATATCGAGGCTGTCGCCGCCTTTAGAGATAACGTACAAAGCCAAGCCGGCGAAGATAGCAAATCCAACAGCAATTTTCCACATAATTTTCTCCAAAAAAAATATTGTTCATCAATTCAAGTCGAACCCCTTAAGTGAGGTCAGAGCACATGTGCTATGGGGTCCGTTTTAATTGGGGTCAGATCAACATTAATTTGGTCAATCAAAGAGAGATATCCGGATAGGGGGCTGAACGATTTCTGGTACTCCAGTATGAGGAAGCCCCCTATAAGGATATCTCTCTTTGATTGGAAATTAATGTTGATCTGACCCCAATTAAAAAAAAGCCCTCCGCAGAGGGAGGGCTCGAATGTAGCACCGGGAAGGCCCCGGAATGCTTACAAATTAGTCGTTGGCGTAAATGTCAACGTCTTTGGTTTCCTTGATGAACAAGCCACCAATGACCACGGTCGCGCCAGCAATGATGATGGGGTACCACAGACCGTTGTACATGTCACCTGTTTGCGCCACGATCGCGAAAGCAGTTGTAGGCAACAGACCACCGAACCAGCCGTTACCAATGTGGTATGGCAATGACATGGAGGTATAACGAATGCGTGTTGGGAACATTTCTACCAGCATGGCAGCAATGGGGCCGTACACCATGGTCACCAAAATCACCAAGTAAGTGAGGATGATGATCACTTTGACCTTGTCAAACTTGGCCATGTCGGCTTTTGGAGGATATCCAGCAGCTTTCAAAGCAGCGCCCAAATTGGCACCCAACAAAGTTGTACCCGCTGTCTTCTCGTTGCTCAAATCTTTGACAGACTTGTTAGCAGCTTCCAAGGCTTTAGCGTCTTGTGGCTGAGCAGCCGTGAGTTCAGCAACTTTGGCTTCGGCTTTGGCCTTGGCTTCAGCGATGTCTTCAGGTGTGTACTTGATTTTCACAACCGTTTCGCCCACCTTGATGATGGCAGGTGTACCGGCAGCGGCCACTTCGTTCGAATAGCTCACAGAAGCGCCAGCCAAACGTTGCTTGGCAATGTCGCAAGAAGAAGTGAATTTCTTCGTACCTGTGGGGTTGAACTGGAATGAGCACTCCGCAGGATCGGCCACCACAACCACTTGTGATTTGGCTTGCGCAGCAGCCAAGTCAGGGTTGGCAGCAGCGGTCAACGCCTTGAACACTGGGAAGTATGTGACCACGGCCAACAAGCAACCCGCCAAGATGATGGGCTTGCGGCCAATCTTGTCAGACAGTGAGCCGAAGAAGATGAAGAACGGTGTACCGATGATCAAAGAAATGGCCACCATGATGTTGGCAGCCGCGCCGTCCACTTTCAGCGCTTGTGTCAAGAAGAACAAAGCGTAGAACTGGCCAGAGTACCAAACCACCGCTTGACCGGCTGTCAAGCCAACCAAAGCCAAGATCACGATTTTCAGGTTTTTCCACTGACCGAAAGATTCGGACAAAGGCGCCTTGGAAGTTTTGCCTTCTGCTTTCATTTTGGCGAAAGCAGGTGACTCGTTCATGCTCAAACGGATGTAAACCGATACGGCCAACAACAGAATAGAGACGATGAACGGAACGCGCCAGCCCCAATCGGCAAAAGCTTCTTCGCCAATGGTGGTGCGTGTGCCCAAAATCACCATGAGGGACAAGAACAAGCCCAAAGTGGCTGTGGTCTGAATCCAAGAGGTGTAAGCACCGCGTTTGCCCATAGGCGCGTGCTCGGCCACATAAGTAGCAGCACCACCGTACTCACCACCCAAAGCCAAACCTTGCAACAAGCGCAAGCAGATCAGGATGACAGGAGCGGCCACACCAATGCTGGCGTAGTTGGGCAAGATACCCACGATGAACGTGGAGATACCCATGATCAGGATGGTCACCAAGAAGGTGTACTTGCGACCAATCATGTCGCCCAAGCGGCCAAAGAAAATGGCGCCGAAAGGACGGACGATGAAGCCGGCGGCAAAAGCCAACAGCGCGAAAATGAAAGCAGAACCTTCATCCAAGCCGCTGAAGAATTGTTTCGCAATAATTGCAGCGAGTGAACCGTAGAGGTAGAAGTCATACCACTCGAACACAGTGCCCAGTGACGAAGCGAAGATAACCTTCTTCTCTTCGGCCGACATCGGGCGGGGATCAGTTGTAGCCATAAGCTGTCTCCAAAAAATAGCCTTCGACACGAAGGCTTGGGGGCGATTCTTGGAGCTAGCTCTGACCACCCTCTGACACCAAACCAACGCTAGCTGACAGCCTGAGGTGAAACCCTCGAGTTTTATTTCGCATCATGAGATATGGCACCTAACCACGGGTAACTACTAGGGCGCCATAGACACACACTGCTCATCGATTCTGTCAATTCTCCCTACGATGGGCATGCCATGAAAACATCCCCATCATCACAAGAAGACTTTTTAATGCGCGTCAACCGATTGCGATTGGCGTTGTTGTGTGTCTGGTTTGGCGTGACTTTTTGCGTGGCGTACTTTGCACGCGACTTCAACTTCTTGTGGTTTGAAAAGCCCTTGGGCTTTTGGATGGCCGCACAAGGTTCTGTACTGGTCTTCCTGATCATCGTCTGGGTTTACGCCCTGTGGGTGAACCACTGGGAGCGGCACATGATTGGCGTGCATGCCGAACCCGACCTGGAAGAATAAAGACCGACTATTTTTGTTCAGGGGCGCGGCGAATGCCTACTGGCAACTGCCCCACATCGCGCCACTCAGCACTTTGAAACCAGGTATCGCCGTCTAAATAAGCACGCACCATGGGCAAGGCGTCTTGCCCCCAAAACACTTGCCCATCGACCACCATGCTGGGCACACCAAACAAGCCCAAGGCAATGGCTTGGTTGGTTTGTTGTTGCAACAACTGCTTGACGTCATCGGACTGCGGATCTTTGACCACGTCTTTTAAAACTGCTTGCGACAAGAGATGCTGCTGCAGTGTGGCCAAACGTTGAGGGTCGGTTGCTTCTAAGCCCTCACACCACACGTATTTGAAAATACTTTCGACCACATACCGATTGGGCTCGCCATTGGCAGAAGTGGCCACCGCCAATCGCAGCAGCGCCAAAGGGTTGAACGGATGCGAGGCAGGCATTTTCAAAACAGTGCCCTGCTGCTTGGCCAGCCACATCACTTGGCGGTAGGTCCAGTCGCGTTTGCCTGGCATTTCGGCCGGGCCCAATTGGCCATGGTGCTTTAACAAAGCACCAAACAACACCGGGTGATAGTGCACGCGGTGGCTAATGCCTTCGAGTGTTTTGGGCAAGGCTTGAAACGCCAGCCAGGCATAGGGCGAGATGAAGTCAAAGTAAAAATGGATTTCTTTCATCACGCTTGGGCTCTTAATTTTTCGGTGCAGCGCACTTTGATTTGTTGCCACACGCCGCGCTGCTGCGCACTGGGCATTTGGCCCCAAGCTGCAATTTCTTGAATGTTGCGCAAGCAACCTTCACACAATTGGGTGCTTGGATTGACCACACAAATTGACACGCAAGGCGACGGCACCTGCACCGAGTCTGAACTCAAGACTTGGTCTGCGCGGGTTTGCAATCGGGTGAGCTGGCTCATGGTGCAGAGGATATCGCTTTGCGCAAAAACTTGCTGAAGCTGCAGGTTTTTAAGCGGCTCGTTTGTTCAAGAGCGCCGTGGCCACGCGCGAGCCCGACTTGCGTTGCAAAAAGTCGCTGATGTAAGCGCCCGCATCGACCAACTTGTCGAGGTCAATGCCTGTGTCAATGCCCATGCCGTGCAGCATGTAGACCACATCTTCGGTGGCCACATTGCCCGTTGCGCCTTTGGCATAAGGGCAACCGCCCAAGCCTGCCACAGAGGTGTCAAATTGCCACACGCCCATTTGCAAGCTGATGAGCGTGTTGGACAGCGCTTGGCCATACGTGTCGTGAAAATGTCCTGACACATCATTCAAGTCGTAATGCTTGAGTGTGGCCTCCATGGCCGCTTGAACTTTGAGGGGCGTGCCCACGCCAATGGTGTCGGCCACACCGATGTGTTGCACGCCAATGCTTTTCATCAACTTTGCCAGACGTTCTACTTGCGAGGGCGCCACGTCGCCTTCGTAAGGGCAGCCCACGGCACACGACATGGCACCGCGCACGTAAATGCCAGCGGCACGTGCAGCCTCCACCACAGGGGCAAAGCGCTGAATGCTTTCTTCAATGCTGCAGTTGATGTTCTTTTGGCTGAAGGCTTCGCTGGCTGCCGCAAACACCACAATTTCATCGGGCTTGCTTTGCACCGCCGCTTGATAACCCTGCATGTTGGGGGTGAGTACCGAATAGCGCACATCGGTTTGACGTTGAATGCCGGCCATCACCTCGGCGTTGTCGGCCATTTGTGGCACCCACTTGGGGCTGACAAAGCTGGTGACCTCAATCTCTTTAAGGCCTGCCGCTTGAAGGCGATGCACCAGTTCAATTTTGACGGCGGCCGGCACAGCTTGCTTTTCGTTTTGCAAACCGTCTCGGGGGCCAACGTCGACCAACTTAACAAATGAAGGGAGTGTCATGGGGGTTCTCTGTCAATTCAATGGCTGATCAATAACCGCGAACTTTGTCGACGCGGCCTTCAATGGGCTGGCCGGCATACACAGCTTTGATTTTGCTGGCAATTTGCGCAATGCTTTCGTCGCGCAGCGTGCGTGCAGAGGTGTGGGGTGTCACGGTAATTTTAGGGTGCGTCCAAAACGCATGGTCTTGCGGCAAGGGCTCTTGGCGAAACACATCCAAGGTGGCGCCCGCCATGTGGCCGGCGTCTATTGCGTCCATCAAATCTTGCTCGACCAAATGACGCCCGCGTGCCACGTTGATCAAGTAAGCGCCTGGTTGCAATTGCATCAGGTGTTCGCGATTCAAGATGTTTTCGGTGTCTGGCGTGAGGGGCAGTAAATTAACCAACACACGCGTGGCCTTTAAAAAATCGGCCAACTGTGCAGCGCCCGAAAAACTCTTGACACCTTCGATGTGCTTGGGTGAACGACTCCAAACATTCACAGGAAACTCAAAGGTCTGCAACGACTTGGCCACATGACTGCCCAGCACACCTGCGCCCAATACGCCCACTGG
>VFQS010001367.1_pt1 | contig 22652 bp, 34 predicted proteins | sample 3512361 | NCBI WGS metagenome assembly VFQS01 (sample SAMN10412375, study PRJNA504923) | tailings metagenome | isolation source: Relicate 1 Philex TSF3 active mining | place: Philippines
GCTCTTGAAATATACTTAACGGTATTTCCTAAACTAAACCCAAGATCCCAAGCATCAATAACCTTAATCGCTTCGTAAACATTCGACTCGCCACCATAATGATCGGGGTGATTTACTTGTTCTTTACTCATAAATTCCAAGTTGTATCAAATATTTTCTAACTTCTTTACCTAAATCGGCATCGTTTGGGTATTTTTTTACCAACTCTATTATTTGTTTTGAATCAACAATAATGTTTTTGTTTTTAGTTTCAGGATGTTTATACCCAAACTCTTTTTCCTGTCTTAACTCGTTTAATGATCTTTGTTTTACTACCATGACTTTTTTATTTGAATAATAAGAAACTATATCTTATTTGTCAAATTTTTGTGTTTGATAATTTTTGATTGGATCATATAGTTCATTATCTTTCTTTTTGCAATAGGAAGTAATGTCTCTTTGAGTGGGTAATTGTTATTATGATTAATGTTAAACACAATCAATTTACTATGTACATCAGGATCTTGAAGATTTTTAATAAGTGGTTTTTTTATCTGTTGTAATTTTTCATCAAAATCTCCTTTTGGGCATTCGCATATTCTTTTTATGTGACACTTAGTTTCTAAACTACCTCTTTTAATTGGTTTTATAATAAACTCATATAGATATGTTTTATTATTATGTTCTAAGAAGAAAAGACCTTGTTTTGGTTCAATATTTTTTGGGTTCTGTACTGGATCAATTGAAACGGTATCATTAACTATATCCCAAATGGCTTTAGCATGATTAAAGTAATCGGTAAGTTTTGTTGATGAATATTTACAAACATGATACACTTCAAGTATTTCTTCTTTTGTTAAAAATGGACAATCGACAGGTATTAAATCAGAAATAAGGATTTCGTCGTCAGGATCCTTTAATGTTCTATTAAGTGTTAGGATCTGGCCCTTTTCAATTAAAAGATTGATACTTGCAAGATGTAACGAAATTTCTTGAAATTGTGGATATAGTTTAAAACTATTTAAGTTTTTATCTAATTTTTGTAAATAACCTAAAAGTACTAATTGTTTGTGCTCTAAATCAATCGGGTCTTGAAATAACCAGTCAGTTTTCATTAAAATATTTTAGATAAAAAATAGATGTTTTTTTAATGAGTGTAAATGATTAGTTATATCTCATAACATAATAATCTTCTCCGTTGATATTATATTCGTTCTCTGTTCCGTCATAACCATTTAACGTGTGTCCGTAACCATCAGTTCTTATTACATAATCAATAGCAGCATCTACATCTACAAAATCTAAAAGTACTCTATTATCAAAACCTCTACCTCTTAATAAGTTAAATATATCATCCATGTTGTCTTCAACCATACCTTCTATGGTGTCTTCGATATCTTGCTCATTATAATCACCTTCTGGGCTTTCTTTAATGTCTTCCATTAATTGTTCGTAGTCGTAAATATCATTTTCAATTTCTTCAACTTCTTCATCGGTAAGTCCACCTTCTTCAAGTTTTTGATTTAATCTATCAATACTTGCTTGGTGTATTTCTAAATATTGTTTTTGTTGTTGGGTAAATTCTCTTTTTATATTCCAATCTTCTGGACTATTTCTTATCATTTCTTCGTAGTCTTCATAAAGGTAGTCTCTTACGTATCTTTCATCAATATGGTTTTCCCAAACATATTCTCTAAACGCGTCAAAACCAACATCATCAATTAGTGATTCTAAATTTTCTTTTGCTGCTTCATGTAAATTATCTTCTCCTTCATAAACAACATATTCACTTTCAAAGTTTTTTGAACCTAACCACATATACACACTTGAATCACCATAGTGTTTGTATTTGGTATTAACTAAAAAATATTTATCTTCACCTTCTTCTACGGTTCCACTTTCTTCAAGATAATAAAAAATCGCTTCAGTTTCATTTGATTCTTTATCATCATTTTCAACATCCCAAGCACCTTCTTCTCTTAATTCGTTTTGATATGCAATTCTTTCTTCGTATATTTTTTGTTTTTCTAATCTTAGCATTTCAGAACCCCAGTAATCTAACCTACCTCTTACTTTATTTTTATCAAAAAATGGAATTTTGGTATACCCGATATCTAAATTACCTTGTACTAAATCAATACTATCTATATTTGTCACATCTTTATTCCCTCTAAGATCTAATTCACCGGTAATTCTAATTTTTTTACCAGCATAATCAGGAAGTCTTTTAATAATGGACCCGTCACCATTAACATAATCCAAAAGTTCTTTATATTCTTCAGGACTAACGTCAACCCACTCTTCGGTTTCTTCTTTGATAATTTTTTTAATTAAGGAATTTAAACTCATATTTTATAAATACTTTATATTGACAAATGAATATTCATAGTTTATAAATATTTATATATAAAATAAACCTATAAAATTTTTAGTCATGGGATGCGGTTGCAAAAATAAAAACAATGGTCAACAAGCTCAGCCTGTTCAGACACAACAGCAACAAAACAATGAATCAGTTAAAAATGCTGTACAAAAAATCGTTGAGAAATACTACAATAAAAAGTAATAACTATTTAGTCATATTTTAATTTTTTATAACATTAAATAAAAATAAATGTTAATAAAAAAATTATGATTCAATTGTATAACTCATTAGATGGTAAAAACCTCTGTAATCTTTTTGCGTCTGTAATTGTAAATAAAATAAATGAATCTTTAGTTGGTGCAATTACAGAAATTACTGTAGTTAATGTCAGAAGTTTTTTTCTAATAAAAGGTAAAACTAACTCGACAGTCGTTTTAAATTTGAGTGATACCATAAGAGATTTTTATGAAAAATTAGACAAGAATATCGGACCAATAAAAGTATTCGATTTGATTTCATACGGTGAAAAAAATATTAAGGGAAACTTATACGTCGAACATAAAGAACAAAAGTATCCCTCATTAATTAAAAGGTCGATGTTAGATGAGTTAAAATTCAACTTGAAAATAGACAATAAAAATCAATTCTTATTTTTTGATTGTGAGGTTAAAGATTCAGGAAATGTTTACGATTTTTTAAAAACTAAATTTAATGAATATACTATAATTAACTCAGACTTTTCGAATGAAATTTACTTTTCAGACAGGGTGTATGGTTTAAGCGATGATGAAAAATATTATCACTTACTTTTAATGTATATAACAAATCATTTATTCATGAAGGGAATTTCGACTAGAGTTGATTTTTGTATATATAAAATAGGTGATTCTGATTTAACTTTCAAAATAAATGGTGGTGAATACATAGTCAAACAAGAATGGTTAGAATCTTTGATTTTAGATGTATTCCCATTTGATATTCATACTTTGAAAACGAAATTCAATTTAGATATGCATAGCGGTGAAATAGATGAGGATTTCATATATGGATGGAAAAGATTAGATTTGTTGAACGAATTATTATTAGTCTAGTAAATATTCTTTTACTAACTCAACTCCTTCGTAAATATCTTGAAAATCTCTATCGGGTGCAAGTAACATAACATCAGAAGCATTTTCATTATCATCTAGCGTCAATAACATCATTGCGGGAACATACTCGTTGTTAGTTGCCTCAACAAATGTATCATATTCATCTTCGAATTCATTTATATCTCTATCAATATAAAATATGTTATTTTTTTCAAATTCTTCTTTAATCATATCACAAAAAGGACATCCTTTCATTGAATATAATATAGTTACTTTCATAAAAAATCTATTGTATAAAATTTATTTAAACCTTTAAGTAAAAGATCGATATTAGATTGATTTTCTGTAGTGGAAATAACAAAAAGTTTATAAACTTTTTCATTTTCAACCATACTAACATAAATCATAATTTTATATGTTGAGCTATAATCTATTAACCCATCTTTCAAGATTGTTTGTTCTCCATCAAAATAATTGTAAAACCATAATATTTTATTTTTTTTTGTTAATAAATCTATAGCATTGAAAGTCACGTTTCTTGTTTGTGTTATACAAGGGTATGTTTCGTGTTTTTTTATAAAAAAATCGATTATGTGTTCAGGTAAAAAAAGTTTTTTATTTTCTGTATAAATCATGGTAAGTTTATAAATAGTTCGTCATAATCATATCTGAAATCGAGATCCATATTAATTTCATCATTTATTTCATTAACCCATCTCGGAAACATATCATAAAAGGGATGTTTTGTTTCATCGTACTCCTTAAATTTAGCAAACATCCTATTGATCCTTCCATTTTTATACTTTTTAGTCATTACAGGTAATTTAATAAAACCTTTTTTATATAGATAATCAACTCTTTTGTCTAAATCGTCAACAGCCTCAATCCATTCGTCTGTTAATATTTTATTAAACTTACCTAAAGTCTGTACCCTTTTTAGTCCGATTTGTGTAAATTGATATTCAATTGTTGCCCTATCAGTACCATCTTTACCTCCCTTTCTAAGTGACACAATAAAACAATGTGCTTTTTCTGAATATGTTCTTACACAGTTGTGTTGATGAGCTGATTCTCCCTGATAATCTTCAGTTGTTTTTAAAAGTATTGGAAAATAGGTTTCGTCTGAAGTATAGATTGGATCTTCAACCAAAACGGAATCTTCACCGTAAAATCTAGTAACATGGCCATTACTATATGATTCAAGTAATGTTGACCATTCTACGTGTTCTTGGTTAAACTCTTCTAAATTCTTTGCAATTATTTTAACTTCTTCACCGTATTTCAAAAGCCTATCTTTAAATCTTAAATGATCTTTTAATGTACCTAAAAAATTCTTGGATTTTGTTTCATTTAAAATGTTTAAAAGATTTTCTTTTTCTTTTTTTGTAATAAGTGAATCAATATTTTCATAATATAAACTTTCAGACACTGGGTTATAAACTGAATACATTTCTGTTGTAAAAAAAACTTCTTCTTTAATTTTATTAAATAAGTCTTGTCCAAAAAACCTAAATAACTCTACAATACCATCAATGTCCAAATAATTATAGTTATTTAAAAGTTGTCTTATTTTTACACCTTTCAGATTATTTTTTTTCATAAACCAAGTAACCAAATTGGCATCATACTTTCTTACTTCTTTTGCTGGTGCAAACATTTTAGAAAACTTCAAAAAAGCGTTTGGGTATTTTATTTTTGAATTTTGAAGAATAATTTCATAATACTTTTCTTGTATTGTGTTAAAATTATTTGTTGAAACCTTAACATTAGTTTTTTCAATTATTTTATTTAAAAACGTATGGATTACATCATATCTTTCATGAACTGTAAAATAATAATTTAGTTCACTCATAATTGATGTGTGTTCGATATCAGGAACATTAATTTTACATCTGAATCCTAAATTTTGTTTCCTTTTGAATGTGGACTCTCCGGTATAAAATAACTTTTTCTTATAATTAAATGTTAAAAAATAAATTTGTTTTCTAACTTTAAAATATTTTTTACCTACACCCCTAGTACTTACATATCTGAAAACCTTGAAACTTATTTTTTCTTCATTTTCTTCAAGAACAAATAATATTCTTTTTAAATGTGTTTGAGTTAAAGGATTACCATAATTTTTTACATATGTTTCTTCATCTTTTGCCACACCACTATCACCTTTAATGATTGTAAAATTACCGGCCCATCCTCTAGGTGGGTTTTTTGGTACCCAATACATAGTTGAATTGAATAACTCATCATCATTATTTAAGTAATCAATTTCATTGAAATCTTGATAAAAATATGTATTATACTCTTTGAATTCCTTTTTAAAAAGGACTGTCATGTCTGACATAAGAAAATTATTTAAATGTTACTAATTCATACAAATTAAACCCATGTGGTGTTGCATATATGGCATTACTTTATCAACACCTGTTTTGTTACCGTTGAGTTTTACTATTAAATCTATAAGTTGTTTTCTTGTTGGTTCGAGTGCTTTTTCTTCATCCTTAGAATTTTCTTCTACGATACTTCTAACACCATCAAAAAACTTTTCTGAGTCTATCGAACCTATCAACTGTATTAACTGTTCGGGGTTCTTATCAAAAAACCCCTTGAAGTTGTTCATGTAAATATCTATATCTAAATTTCTCATAACTTCATTTTTTTAATTCAATAAACAAAGATAAGAAATTTTTTCTAAACTTTTTACTTTGTGTCAAAAATAAAGAATGAATTATCTCTTTCTGCTCTCTGTTTTAACGCATCAGGTACCACATTTTGTCCAGTACTACCTTTGATGTTTATAATTGATAGTTTTGGTAAATCTGCTAAACATGCCGGTAAAGGTTGTAAGTTTGGATTATCAGGTAATGATAAGAACTTCAACTCTTTTAAATTACAAATACTATCAGGTATTTTAGAAACACAACCAACAAGGTGTAATGCACTTAGTTGTTTGAAATCTCCAATTCTTTCAGGTAATGGTAAATTAAATGATTCGCCTCCACCTTTATGTGTAAATTCCAATCTTTTAATATTTTCAGGTAATGTATCAAAGAACTCTTCAAAACCATAAAGAGCAATGAATTTAGATGCTGAATCTCCCGGATAATTAACTGAAACTTTTTCACCATTATTTTGAGCCAAGCCTTTCATGAACTCAGGTTTAAAATATTCTTTAAGTCCTTCTTCTTCTGCTTGTAAAAATTTAACCAAATCAATATTTCTATCCGCAGGGTCCATAAATTGATTAGATGGAAAGTGAAACTGATAACGATAAGCCGGAAGACCTGACTTTTGACCAATTTCATCACTACCAGTAAATTTACGAGGTGAATTAGGAATAACAACATATAAAGGACCATCTTTAATGTATCTTTCAAACCAAGTTAAACCAGGTGAAGATGTACACCATCTAGTTTCACCTTTTTGTGGTTCTAAATAATATCCACCATAAAAACATGCAGCATCTTTTCCTAATTGTCCTGTATCTGAAATACGAGCAACTGTCCAATTAGATCCACGATAAACGATATCTGCACCTGGGTGAGCGTATGTTTTAGAAGCCTCTTTCTTTTCTTCTTTGGTTGCTTTAGTTTTTTCTAAACTGAAATCTTTTACTTGATCGTAAAGTGTCTCAGGAGTTAACTTATTGATGTCTCTATATTCTTGAGGTAATCTATTTTTAAATCTTTCAAACTTCATCAAGTCACCAGTAACTTTATATAAATCTTCTAAAAATAACGCTTGATATTCTTTGATTGCTTGTTTAACTGCGGGACTATTAGGGTCAGTTACACCAAATATTGATTTAAAATCAATATTTGGTGTTACGTAGTTTTTAAGTAACCATTGGGTGTATTTTCCAATTTTTACTTTTTCCATATCTTCTGGTTTTGCATTAACCGCTTCCATACCTTCAGGAACTCTTGATGTTGGGTCCGCAGCAATTATTTCAAATAAAACATGAAAAGGCATTATACCTTTTCTTGTTTCCTTATTTGGTTTAACGTATTTGTCAAATAGTACTTGGAATCTTGAGCTCTCAACGATTAAATCTCTTAAAATACTTGTAAATCTAATAGCCATAATTAAAGTTTTTATTAATAAATATCACAAATATAAGAAAAATATTTTAATAATTCATAATCAATAACTCTTCTCCCATATTTTGTTTTTCTCCTTTCTTAGCGGATGCCGCTTTTGCGAACTCTTTTTTAACCCAACGGTACTTATCTTCAGGAAACCATTCATGTAATAATTCAAAATCATAATAAGATAAAGAAAATTTACCTTTAACATTATGTAAAACATTTGCTAATCTTTCATGGTCTTGTCTATCAAAATCATGATTTGAGTAATAGTTTTCTGTTTTCCAATATGGCGGATCTAAATAAATGTAAGTTGATGGTGAGTCGTATTTATCGATTACATCTGAAAAATCCATGTTTTCAACATCAGTAATTTTTAAAAAATGATCCACCCAATCAGGTTTTGATAGTTTATCTCTAAATGTTAGATACTTTGATTTGTACTTACCTTTGAGGTCAATAAAATTAGATGTCTCGGGTTTTGATCCACTAAAAACTTGTGTTAGAATATAAACGTATTTGGCGGCAACTTCATAATCGCCAGGTTCTACGCTGAAACCTTGATTGAATATTTCAGCCTGAAAGCTTATAAATTGTTGTTTATATATTTCAGGAGTAAGATCTACCCCTTGTTTTTGACAGTCAATTGAATTAATTGCTTTTAGTAATTCAGGTGGGTTTTGAACACATTTAAACAAATTATAATTTAATGGATTAAAGTCGTTATAAACCACTTTCTTGAGATTTGGGTATAGTTTTAGGTCCATGTTATAAAAACACCAAAACATTCCTCCAAATGTCTCTAAATAAACTTCCATATCTTTATCATAGAAAGGGACTATCCACTTTCCAATCTTACTTTTACCTCCGATATAACTTAACATAATACAAATATAGTATTTTAAATATTTATTTTCAAACTGAACTTTATTAAAATATAATCATGGAAGAAAAAAAGGCAACAGAAGTTACAGGATGTAATACATGTAAAAAAGGTTTGAGTAAAACACAGAAATGGGTGGTTGTACTTTCAATATGGATGTTTTTAACTTCCATATATGGTACAATAGAATTAGTTAAGAATATATTAAATTTATTTTAGTATATTTTTTATTTTTTCTATTTTTGAGTCATCTAAATTTATACTTTTCTCCACTACTATTTTTATATAAAAATTTCCAATACCATTATTGGTTTTAAAACCTTTATTTAAAATTCTGAGAGGTTTATCGGTATTAACTTTATCCGGTATTTTTATAGATAGATTACCTTCAGGATGTTCTACCTCGATATTTTTTTCTATAACTAGATCTAACGGATTAATTGTTTTGGTGTATATAAGATCTATTCCCATTTTTTGAAATTTATCGTCACTTAATAAATTTACTTTTAGAATTAAATCCCCATATGCTTTAGCGGTTGGGTTAAAGTCTCCTTTATTTGCCAACCTTAAAAAATCACCGTTATCAACATTATTAGGTATTGAAACTTGTATTTTTTCATCTGTTTTGATAATTGCGTGACCGAAACAAGTTGAACATTTTTTTACTATCTGAGATCCGTTACCATTACAATTTGGGCAGTTGGTTCTAACTTGTTGTCTAAATAATCCGGTTCCGAATACTTGAATAACGACACCTTGCCCTTTACAATAATCACATACTCTCTTTTCTCCTCCCTCACCGTTACATGGCTCACATTTTTTATTTGTCGATAATATGATATCTTTTTTTGACCCGAAAAAAGAATCCAATACTGTTAGATCTATCGTTATTACTTTATCAGGTCCTTTTTTTGGTTTTGTTTGTCCTCCCATGTTCATCATTTGTTCGAACATAGAATGTATGTCAAATCCACCTGACATATCACCAAAAGGGTTTTTTCTTTTTACATCATATTCTTGTCGTTTTTTTTCATCACCAATATTTTCATATGCCTCGGCAACCTCTTTAAACTTTTCATCACCTTCAGGGTTTACATCTGGATGATATTGTTTACTTAATTTTCTATATGATTTTTTTATCTCATCTTGTGTTGCAGTTTCTGTAACACCTAAAATATCATAATAATTTTTCATTTTGTACGGTAAATATAATATAATTTTGTTTCATAATAATAATAAAAAAAAACTTATTAAAAAGTACACTACATTAAATAATGCAGAAAAAAAATTCAAACAACTTATCAACGAAAATAAAAAAATAATTTTCAGTAAAAAATACCAAAACCACGACGAATGTAATTACTATTTGGGACTCATTACCAGTGAAAACGTAATACAAAAAAGTTTATATTTGAAAGACGACTTGGGTAGAAACATTCCAGTCAATATAAACAATTCTAGTTATGTGTTTTTGAATATTGAAGATTACAAAATCGAAGAATTGATTTACGATTGGCAAGTTGAAAAGAAAATTAACTTGGGAACTTTCATAGAGAAATATACAAACAATAAAGATTTGAAAAACATTTTTGTTTTAAATAACAAAATATGTGTTCAGAAAGATGATATTTTCAATCTTTTTTCTCTAAAGAACAAGGAAGATTCTGATCGGTTTTTGGAGGTTTTGGAAAATTACTTCAGGGATAACGGTCGGTCTGATGCGATTTTTGTTAGGGATACTTCTTCTGCACAAAGAAAATGGATATATCGGATATTAGAAGAAAGGGGGTTTGATAAAAAAAGGTTGTACAGGTTAAAAACTACTTTTTCGAAAAGATAAAATTAACTTTATCAATATTAATTATTATTTTATCACCTTTCTGATTGTTTAAGTTTTTTCTAAGATATTCTAATTTTTGTTCGTCTATTTTGACTTCGATATCACAAATATCTTCACCAAAAAACCCTTCTTCCATTATTTCTACTATTTTAGCTAATCCTACTAGTTCATCCCCAAAACTTTTTTTATCCTTTGCCATAATGTGTATTCAACAACTTTTCTATTAGTATTAATGATAGAATCTTTATTTATCATTTTTAATTCTTTCGATAGTTTTTTTTTGTAGACTTCGTTCTGTAGATCTAATTTTTTACTTTCACTTTCAAGTTTATCAATTTCTCTACTTATCTCCTTCTTTGAATTCTTTTTCATCCGAAATTATATTAGCAAATTCCTCAATGTCAAACTTTAATGATTTGAGGTTATCTAGTTTTTCTTTCTCAAATATATTTTGAAGTTCTTTTACTTTAGACTTGAATAGTCTTTCTTTTTCTTCCTTTTCTATGTTTGTTTTAATAACGTTATCTAGAGTTCTTTCTAAAATATCAATAAATTCTTTTTTATTCTGACATACAAAAGAAGTTACAATTATTCCTTCGTTGTTTTCGTTTTGTAATATTTCAATATTTTCAGGGGCATTTTTTAACATTATCCATGAATTTGGAAATATCATATCAAAGCTAACGTAATTTTTTAATATTCTAACTGATTTCAAATACTTATTAGTTTTTTCTATAAATGGGTGGAATAACATATTATGTGTAAATTAAAAATGTAATTATATAACTTAAAATAGTTAGATATAGTAAAGGTTCATATAAACCAAACTCATACTTTTTTGGTGGGTTAGAAAATAACGATATAATTAAATTAAACGTAAATCTGAGTAGTACCAAACTAGATAATATGAATAGAAAAGTTGATATTGGGAGTAAAGTTTCTAACATTATTATTTTTCTTCTTTATTATGTGCTAAAATTTCTTTTCTGAGTACTTGCATCAATTCTTTTAACTCCTGTGCTGTCTTTCTTGCCCTAGTACCCGCAGAGTTATTACCTTTTGTATAAAATTTAGTTGTTTCCGTAGACAAAGTTTCAACTAATTGTTTGATCTGTTCTAAAGTTTCCATTTTTTTATTTATAATTAAATTTATTTTTATACCAAACTAACATATGATATGAAGTTTGTAAATAGTTATCAATTAATAACTAATGATCTTTCGAGTGTTTTATAAAGATCTGTGAATATTTCAATATCGGCCTTTGTTTTTTGAATATTATAGTCGAATAATTGATTGAAAAAATCATCTATCGATAATTTAAGTCTTTCATCATCTTGGTTATAAAAAATTTCATAAAAGAAAGATTCGAAGAAAACATAATCTGTTTCATTGAAAATAAAATCTATGTTTTCTTTGTTGAAGTTTTTTATTGTCTTTTCCCAGCACCATTTGAAGTGTTCTTTCTTTTGTGTTTCATTCATCAAAACTTTAGTCTCTGTGTTGGTGTTTTTGGAGTCTCCTAAATATGTTTTAGTTAATAAGTTTAGGAAAGATATACAAAAGTCTCTAAAAAGTTCTGTGTATTCAGGAATTATATTATTTGCTAGATACCACGCCTCCACGTCTTCTTTATCCATAGGTTTTACTAACCAATCAAAAAATCCTTTGAATTTATCACCGTTCATGTTAATAATAATAAAGCGGTGTTTTAGAAAACGAAATAGTTTTTATTGTGTTCTTTTACTATAACCAATCAAATTTTTCATCAAATTGATTTCTTCACTTACAATATCTTTTTCTTCTATTGATTCATTAGTTTTTTTATTATTAGATTTTTTTGTATATTTTGCAATTAGTTGGTCGACGGTATCACCTAAATCAGATCCTGACTTGTCTATTTTGACCGGTTGATCGTCTTTTTGGTACGCGTCTCTTTTTACTTTTGCCAATAAGTTGTTTTTTCTAATTTTGTTTCTTCTTTCACCAACACCTGTTTCAACCGCATTTGCCCATTTTGGATTATTACCTGTTTTAGAGCTACCTACTAAATTCATACTGACCCAATCTTCGTTGGGGTGAATTTCATCGTACTCTAAATTTTCTAATCCTGCGGCGGTAAAGTTATCGATGTATTCCTGTGCAGTATCTGATGGGGTATATGCCATTTTTTCCATTTTTTCCAATTCTCCATTACCTTTTGGGAAATTTTTTGGGTCCATTTCGTAATTACCTTTAGATCCATCTTTCAAATAGTCTTTCATTTTTTTAATGACGCTTGAAATGTAATCATCGTTTTCTTTTTTGGATTTAGACAAAGAATCTTTAGTAACATTTGGTAACTTAGTGTTTGTTTTTTTCTTTTTTTCTTCTAAAACTATATTTTCAATTATGTTAATAACTTCATTTTCTTTAAAGAAATGTGTTTTATTATCTATTTCTATCCCATAAACAGACTCTTTTCTTAACATTTTAAAATCTTCGGCGTCTATTTTTTTGTTTTTATTTTTATCTAAAACATGTTGTCTACCATATAATTTTTCTTTAACTTCTGTTTTTCTTCTCAGAATTTTAAAATCTTCTTTATCCAATCGGCCGTTATTATTTTTGTCCAATTTGTATTGTTTACCATGAAGTCTTTCTCCGATTTCAGTTTCTTTCATGTATCCACATTCTGAACATTCACCTTCATACATTCTTCCAGAACCACATTCTGAACAAACTGTTTTTTCTGATTTCTTTTCAGATAAAACTCTATTTACGATATTTTGTATTTCTCTATTCATACTATATAAATATAAAGATGTTTATAAATTACCACTTAATTTATTTTTTATTATTTTTTTAATTTCGTCTATAGATAAACCGGTCTTCAATGATACATTTTCAATTGCTTCAGACAATGGGCTTAAAGTTTTTTTTGTCTTAACTGGTTTATCTTTACTATCACCTTGACTACAGTAAGGAAAAGTTTTACATTTTTTTTTAAAAGTGACAAAACCACCACCCTTATAAAGAGGTTTTCTAAACTGTTTACCTCTACCTATAGGATTATTTCCTTTCATGTTCACATCTTCAAAACCTGGTGCATCATAAGCACCTACAGATGATGATGAGGTGGCCTCTTTAAACTCGCCCTCCATTCTTTTATATTCTTCTTTAGCTTCTTCATCATCAGACCACAATGAAAGAGCCGGAGAATACCCACCGGCGGACGCGGCTCCTGTTGCTTCTTTTGGTTCTTTTGTTACTTTAGTTTTTTTCACTTTATTTGAATATAAAAATGTATGTTAATCCGCCTATTATGACGCCAGAAACGATGTTAGATATATTATTTTTCAATTTCAATAAACCGATTTGCCCTCTTAGGTTTTTATTTTCTTCATCGACTATTTTGAATTTTTCTTCATTTTTTTTAATAATTGTATCACTAATTTCTATAGTCTTTTTTAAATCACCGATTACACCGTCTTTTTCTTTTATTTTTTCTTTTAAAAGCCCAATTTCTTTATCTGAAACCTTCATTAGTTCTTTGTTTTTATCACACTCATTTAGTTCTAAAAGAATTTTTTGTCCTACTTGGTATGGAAAACATATTTCTGTGCTATCAATTTTAGGTTTGTTTTGTGAAAACACAAATGTTGTACTTAATAAAAATATAATAAAAAATAACTTTTTCATAATTTAATATCTAAATCTCAATCTTAATAGGCTATCAGTTTGTTTAGCGTCCGCCTGTTTTATTTCTGTTGCTGTAACTTGATAAATTTCGTTAATTGTTGTTTTCTCAACTTTGAGGTTATTTAATGCAGAGTCTATCTTTTCAATATTTTTATTTCTTACTTGAATAGATGAATCTAAACTTTTTCTTTGTTCATATAGTTCGTTGATTTCTTTATCTAACGTGTCTAGTTTAAATTTTATCAATTCACTATTGTCTGTGTTTACAAAATATATTTTATATAGAAAAATACATATCGTGATTCCAAATGCAAATAATAATATTTCTTTAAAATATGTGGTTATAAAGGTTTTCATTTCTTCATCTTTGTTTTCTTTCTCAAGGCTAAAACTTTTGCCCATTTAGCTTTGAATTTATCATAAAAAGATGTCAGTTTTTTTACTATTTCTGTAAGTTTGTCATCGAGTTTTATCATTTCTCCGTTTATATAAACCCCATTACTTTCACCTATTGAGAAAAAGAACTCTATATCGAAATCCATAATTTTACCACTCCACTGAGCTTCGTTTTCATAAAGATTCAAAACACCAAATTCCGCTAGATCAGATACTTCATTAACAAATTCATCCATAGTTTCTTGGAAGTTTGTTTTTTCTTCGCTAGTTAGTTCAAGGTCTTTTTTATCTTTACCGTGTATTGTTAACAACCCACCAGAAATTCTGTATGTTTTACTCTTATCTTTTTTTACTTCTTCAGGATCAATATCCTGCGATTTTTTTTCTAAATCGTCTTCAATTGATTTTGCAAGATTTAATGGTCCTTTCTGTTCCATTAACATCTTACTTCTTTTGAGTAGATTCTTTATTTCATCATACTGGTTCATTACTTAATAATTTTTGTAATAGTTTAAAATCAAAGGATGGGTTTAAGTCTTTATATAAAAAACTGAAAGAACTTTTTGAAACAACTCCTCTATAATTTTCAATACCTGATATAATCACATTTGTTTCGGGACATACCATCGGTATTTTGAATTCTTCACATAACATTATTAAAAGATCAGATAAGCTTTTTATTTGTTCTTCTTTGTTATATGGTTGCCAATAAAGTCTATCTCTCCATTTTTTCTCAAACACCTCTTTTTTATAAATATCTCCAATCCAGTTTAAATATGTTCCTTCTAATGGTTTTTTTTCCAACCATCCTAAATTCTCCAAACAAATAATAATAGAACTTTTATCAATACCTTCGTTATTCATAAATTTAGAGTAATTATTTGGGTTCATAATTTTATAAATTTCGCCTTCTCTTGATATCACGTAATTTGGTAAATGAGGATTATTTCCATTGTATCTATATTTCAATGATAATATGTAATTTTTATAATCTCTTTTTGTTTCACAGAGTATTATTTTTTTTTTGTTATCTGATTTTCCTACTGGTCTAAATTCTATTGATTCTGAAAGATCCACCATTTCTATTTGTGTAGGATAGTCGTTTAGGTTCAATATGAACTTCAGTTTCTGTGGTATTTTCCTCTAATTTTTCTTTTTGTTCTTCTGTATCTTGTAAATTGAAAATATCTTCTGTTTCAAACAACTCTTCAATGGGTGTGTTATTTTTTTCAATATAAACAGGGGCCTCAACTATCTTTTCAACCTCCTTAATAACCTCCACAGGGACTTCAATTATTTTTTCTATTATGACAGGATCTTGTGTTTTATACTTTACTTCATATTCTCGTTCTACTTGGTCGGTATTGTCTACTTGTGTGGTATCTACCGTATAGATGTCCTCATTCTTTTTATTCACTCTGAATGCTTGATTTGTCGCAATAACAAGAGTTATGGCAAGTGGATCAAAAACAAATATTAAAATTAAGATAAAAAAGTTTGCAGTTTTTTTAATGTCCCAACCTAATATCTCACTTAAATATTTAATAGTTCCAAGTTCTCCACCTCCAATTTCTTTGGACTCCATATTAAGTATGTCGACATCTAGTTTTGTTATGCTATCATTAAATGCGTCTATTTTTTTAGATATAGTGTCCCTTCTAACTTGTGCTTCTTTTAGTTGATTTTCAAATGATTTTCTATTTGCATTATTCGCTCTTGTAATTATCTGACCGGTTCTTCTATCAATAGTTTGGGTAGTCGTATTATTTGAAAGTCCGTCTCTTAATTTTGTAATGTCTCCGTCGAGTATTGTTTTTTCTTTATTTAATTCAGTTTTGATGTCTTCGAATCTTTTCTTTTTTACCTCAACATTTTTTATTTGTTTGTCTCCTATTTCAAGTTTTGCGATATTTTCTTGAAAACCTGTACTTAACAATCCATATATACCTAAAGAGGTTATTATTGACAACGTAACTAACGCAATTGTCATATATATCTTTAAAACTCCGTATGTTTCTTTCCATTTGTCATGTAAATAGGTTGCAATTGCTATTTTAGATATTTCTAAAAATGCACCCATAATTATGACAGGAATTGCAACGCCAGCAAAAACAACCGCTAAACCGACAACACTATAATATGCGGCAGTTCCTGATAACCCAAGAGCACAAAATAACAAAAACCAAGGCAAAAACTTTTCTTTCATATTATATTATTATAGTTAATAAATACTTATAATAAAGAATATCATATTTATTAACATGAGAGCTTTAAATGACATAATTAAAAAAACTTTATTACAAGAACAAAAATTTCATGAAATTAGTAATGATGTGACTTTTGATTTTGATCTTTACCACGATGAATGGGGTCATACCATCGATAGAAAATGGAGGCACGGATCTGGAAATAAAATCTACGATTTAAATATTGTGAAATTATTAGAGGACGCAAAAGATGATATAGTTTATAACATTATTGAAGGTAAAATAAGAGAAGGTAAAAGATTTATTGTTAGTAGATTAAAAGGAGATCAACTTAATATAGTTATTGAGCCAAAGAAAAATTATATAAACCAATGGGATTTGATAATAATAACAGTAATGAAAAAAGAAGGATTTACCGTAAGTAAAGGGCAACTCCAAATTTTCGTTTAAAAAAAAACCACAGTATTCTGACTGTGGTTGTTCTTAATGTATTCTGACAAGAAGAACTTTTTTTGTTGATACAAAGATATAATGTTTTTTTTAATCTACCAAACTTTTTTATCATAAATATTCAAATAAATCAGAACATTCGTTTCGAAGTTTTCTTAATGCCTTTTCTTTTATTTGCCTAACCCTTTCTTTTGTTAAACTGAAGTCTGAACCAATATCCTCTAAAGTCCTTTGGGTTCCAGTGATCCCATAATAATCTTCAACTATTGTTCTTTCTCTTAAATCTAGAACACTCATAATTTTCATCATCTTTTCTTTCAGTAGATCTTTGGTAGAAAATACCTCATCTGGTGATTCTACATTATCATTTTTAATGATGTCAATTAGTGTGTCGCCATCTTCATTGATGTGCATATCAAGATCGATCATTCTTGGTAGTGTTGCGAACTTTTCAGAAAGATCCTTATTTGTCTTTTCGTTTTCTTTCTTTTCTTTTTGCATATCTTGGACAACATTAACCGGAAGTCTTATTGTACGTGAATTTTCATTAAGGGATTGTAGAATTGATTGTTTGATCCACCAAACAGCATATGAAATAAAACGGTTATTTTTGCTCCAATCAAAATTTTTAATTGCTTTCATCAATCCAAAGTTACCTTCAGCAATTAAATCTGATAAATCAATTCCTTGATTTTGATATTGTTTCGCCACAGTAATTACAAATCGTAAATTACCCTCCAACATTTCTTTGTGGATTAAGTCTTTCTCTCTTTGTGTACAATCATTTGCTGTTATACGTTCAGCCAAGACTTTTTCTCTCTCAGGTGTCATTACCTTGAGTTTTCTAATGTCTTTTAAATAAATTTGAATCTCATCTTGATTCAAAGGGTTTGACGACTTAATGTCCTCCATCTTTTCTCTTTCCATAATTGTCTAAAATCTCTTTTTCTTTCTCTGTTAATGAATTTATTCCTTTCTCTGATATTTTGTCTAATATTTCATCTACCGTCGGTAAGTAATCTGGTTCATTGTTTTGAACCATTTGATTAAAGTCCGTAGGCATTAGAAACTCAAACGTAAAATTTCTTAATTCTTCTCTTCTTTCTTTTAATTTACTTTCTACATTTATTTCTCCTGTTTTGTTTTCTTTCTTTTTTTCTTCTCCATCGATATTCAAAAAATCTTTCTTTAATTTTCTTGGCATTTTTACATCAAAGTTCTTAGTTACTTCCATCAAAAAGTATTGTTCAGTAATTTCTGACATGCCCATATCGACATACTCTTTAAGGTCAGAAAAAACTTCTTTACTTCTAAAATGAAAAACGACTCCGTACTCACCATATGTGAATTTTAAAAATGGTGATGATACAACAGTCAATAACTGAGACGACAAATTTGTTGCTAAGGTTTCTTGTTCATCAAAATCTCCGAATATAAATAACATATATGCGGCATCTTGTTTTGGTTGTTTTTTTCTCATTAACTTGTTTTTAATATATAGTACAAAGTTATATATTTTTTTTGATATATCCAGCATATATTATAAATATTGTTTGTTTGTTTCGTACCACTCTTCTTTTATTTTACTTACGGGTACTTTTTGATTAGTTTCATTACATATTAATTCTTTAATTCCAACAGATTCTAGTTTTTTATCCCAATCAATACATGACTCAATATTTTCATAAGTAAAACTCCATTCGTGTTTAAAAACTTTAGTGTTGTTTAAACTTTTTTCTATAGGTAATAACACATTCAAAGCCTTCAATGTTTTTTTAAAATCTTCAACATTATTCCACTTTTTATGTAGTTTTCTTTTGTACATGTATAAGACAATGTTACTTATTCCGATTAAATGATCCTCAGTTTCTTTATTCATATTTTCAATAGTATAAGGTAGTCTTGTTTTGACTACCTTAACGTTGTTATCAAATATTATCGGATTTCTTAACATAGTTGCACATGTTTCTAATTTTTTAGTATCACCTTCAAAATCAACTGAAAGTGTGTCCATTACAGACATTAATCTTTTCACACATTCATATCTATTTTCCCATTCTTCTTTTGTTCTCATTTTACAAATTTACTGAAAAACTTTTGAAATATTGTCTTCTTTTGAAATTCTTACTGTGTTATCAGCCCAATTATTAACTATTGGGTTATGTGAAATAAGTAAAATGGTTGGAAAAAAGTCTTTAATCGCAATAAAGAAATTATGAACCATTTCCAAGTTTTCGTTTGATATTTTACCAAATACTTCATCGAAAACAATTAAGTTTGGTTTTGGTAAACTACATATCTTACTTAATACTGAACGTAAGGCAAGTGATGCAATTGTGCGTTCATATCCACTTCCTGAAGACATCAATTTTTCAACACCTGTCCCATTATCTATCATTGAAAACTCAACCTCATTTTTATCATTGATTTGGATTTGAAGTTTGAAATATGCGCTTTCTTCCATCAATCTTTGTAATTCTGAATTGATCAACGGGATCATTGTTTTCATTATAATTTTAGAAATACCGTTTTTACCGTAAGCTTCCAAGTATATTTTATGTATTCTTTCTTTTTCCTCTTCTTCAGAAATTTTAATAATATTATTCAGGTTTGTTTTAATTTTTTCTTGTAGTGTTTTAATTGAATATTCGTCACTATTAATCTGATTTTGTTTTTGAGTTTTTTGTCTATCAAGATCTTCCAATCTTAAATTAGCCTTAATTAACATTGAATCAATATGTTCATTTTCTTTGATCTTATCCAACATCTTATCGTATTCAGTCAATTTTGTTTGAAGTCCATTAATTTTTAACTCGTAATTTTCAATCGTTGCTTCATATTTTTCTTTAATAAGTTTGTTTTTTTCGTACTCATCAAATAGTCTTTTTGTTTCTACGAATTCTTTTTCTTTGCTAGTTAAAATAGTCATTAACCCCTCTTTTTCCTCTTTTTGACTAATATAACCATCAAGTTCAGATATTTTTTGTTGTGTAATAGAAGCATTCATTAACTCAATACCACAGTGCTCACATTTCATACCACCACTTACAGAACTTGCTAATTTTTGAATTTCTGATATTTTAGTATCCAATTGAACCTTCTCTTTAAAGGTGTTATTGTATTCTTCTTTTACTTTATCGTGTTCATCTTCTTTGTAATATTCTTTTGGTTCAACAACATTAAGTTCATTTAATTTAACCTTTGTTTGTTCAATTTGAAACTCATGTCCTTCAATTTCTTGTTTAACTTGACTTGGGTTCAATCTACTTAACTCAACATCAATATCTGTATGTTTTTTTCTTAACATATCATCACGATATTGTCTACCTTTTGTTAAGTTTGAATCAATATTAATTAACTCAAGTCTATAACTTTCAATATTGGTATTTAACTCTGTGATTTTTGTTTCACTGTTTTCATTATCGGTTTTTAATTGTTCAGTGTTATAAATGTTTGATAACATTGATTTTGAAAAATCAGAATATATTGATTTTGCAACTTCCTCTTTTCTTCTCAAGAAATCAAGACCCATAAACCTTGAAAGTACCTGTCCTCTTGCTGTTGGTTTTGAATCGATCAACTCTTCAAGATTTGTTGCGGTAGTAAGAATTGTCATTAGGAAATCTTCTTTTGTTCCGATAGATTCTTTGATGAATTTTTCTGTTTCTCTTCTTTGTTCTCCTGTAAAATTTTGTAAGGTCCCGTCAGATAGTTTTTTAAAGAAATCTAGTTCAGTTTTAACATTCCATTCACCCTTTTTAGACATCTTTCTTTCGATGTTTCTTACAATGATGTATTCTTCACCATCAATTACAATTTCACCTTTTACTGTTACTTTATCTTTATCGGTAAATCTATTGAATATTTCTTCAGCCTTTGTTGTTTTTGTTGTTTCATTAAAGAATAAAAATAATAAAAGATCTACTGACAATACGGTTTTACCACCAAAGTTTGGAGGGTTAGATTCAATTACGGTAAGTCCTCCTGTTTTTTCAAAATCAACTTTTTGATTTTCTCCGTATGATAAAAAGTTTGAAAACTCAATATTTTTAATAAACCACTTTTTAAATACCGCAGTTTCGGTTTCAGTTTCTTGCATTTTATTTTCAACCATCTTATTATGGTTTAAAATATCGTCCAAGTGTTTGTCATAATTTTTACTTGTTAGAAACTGTCTAAGTAGTTCAATTTGGTAGTTTGTGTCCATGATATTCACAGACACATCTACCGTTTGCTCACCCTCTTCTTTTTCTACTTTCGCCTTTGTTATAACATTAACATTTGTTGTGTTATACTTTTTTTGAAAGTAATGTTTAACACTTTTAATTTTGTCTTGTGTAAAGTTTTCATTATAGTCTTCCCACACCACTTGAATAGTAGGATTATCATATTTTGAAAAATCTATATCTTTAGTCATTATATTATAATTGAATGGTTTACTCTCCTGAAATAAGTTCTGTTGATTCGGATCCTTCCTGTGTTGTTTCTTCTGTCTCATTTTCAATTGATTCGGTTAATCCTGACATTGTTTCACCTGACATTGCCGCAAATTTCTCTTTCATCGCGTTCATTTGTTCTTCAAACGCCTCTTGCCAAAGTTTTTGCATTCTTTTTTCTGTTTGTTTCAAATTAGCATTTCTTTTTGCTACTTTTGCTCTGTGTGCTTTAGCCGCTTTTCCCATTATTAGTTATTATTAGTGATTATTAGTTATTATTACTTGGTCTATTTTCTTCAAACCATTCTATTATTGCATTTATTGCCCACACAAAACCAGCTGACAACATACCATCAAAAAATACAGATAAAAATTTATTAAGTCCAATCAATTCAACATTTGGTGAAAAATAAACTAATGATAGAAAAAATCCAACCCATGTTGAGGTACATAAAACACAGGATATAAGTCCGGATAGAAATTCACCTAAAAAGTTAAAAACAGCCAAAGGATTATTACCCCATTTATGGATTGCATCTCTTAATCCATTAAAAATTGATCCGTAGACCAAAATGTTTGTCATTCCGTAGGCAACCATTGCCCAAATTACTAAATTCATATTATTTGTATAAGTTATCGTTTAGGTTAGAACTTCCATGAAACTTGGCGGGAATATCGCCAAGTTGTTTTGGTTGTTCTAACAGTTTTTTATTTAATTCTTCGTTTTTCTTTTTTAATTCTCTTATTTCAATATTAAGGTTTTGAATGGTTTGTTGAAGCATTTTTACCTTATTGTCGTCTACAGGAATGTCTAAAGTTTGTCTAAGTTTAATAATTTCTTCATCCTTTTTAGACATTTCTTTTTGGAAATTATTTTCCATTTCTTGGGTCTTAGTGGAAAAAATTTTGCTTTCTTCTTCAATTTGTTCATTTAAATGGAAAATTTTTTCTTCTAATTCTTTATTATTAGTTATTGTTATTATTTTTTCAACTTCTTTAATTACCTCAACAGGGACCTCTTTAATTACTTCTTTTTCAACAACAATTTCTTTTACCACTTCAACAATCTTTTCAACTTCCTTGATTACCTCAACCGGCACTTCAACCCGTTTTTCAACAATAACTTCCTTTATTAAGTCTTTTTCACCTCCATTAAGTGTTTTTCCTAAAAGTCCGTACTTTTCTATATTGAAACCCGATTCAAAACATTTTTTAATAAACCCATCAATATCTTCAATACTATT
>VFQS010001369.1_pt1 | contig 22640 bp, 32 predicted proteins | sample 3512361 | NCBI WGS metagenome assembly VFQS01 (sample SAMN10412375, study PRJNA504923) | tailings metagenome | isolation source: Relicate 1 Philex TSF3 active mining | place: Philippines
AATGAAAACAAAAATAAATATTTATGTTTATTTTTATTGTATGAAATGAAAACAAAAATAAATATCTAAAATAAATATAATATGTGTAAAAACAAAAATGTGTTATCATATGTAGATAATCCTGAATACAATAATATTCATTCCAATAATTTTTTTTGTAAGGAATGTAATCAAAATTTTAAGAATTTAGATAATTATTTTAATCATCTAAAAACATTTCATATCAAAAAAAATAATAATTTTCATATAAAAAAAAATACTATTTAATCACTCTTCTTATAATATCTTCTATAACATAAATATGATAAACTTGATACTGTTATCACTAAACTGGAATATAACAGAAAATTACGCATTTTATTATACTATTTTATATTACTATTTTTTTATATTTATTTAATATTAAACATATATATATCATATATACTAATCAATGAATGTTTTAATGAATTTTTTGTTTTTCCTTTTCATTTCTCTGGCTTATTCTTTGGAGATTGATTTTTTCAATACTCACAAAATCACTGACAAAATCAAATTATATGATAATAATGACATAAATATCGACATTCACACTAATATCTCTTATTATAAAGTTCTTAATTATTCTCTTTCTGACAATAATTTTATTACCGGCAATCTCTATTATTCTAATATTATTGAACTTGAACCTATTATGAACATCATCAGCAATAATTTTATTATCACTAAATCCAATATTGACCTTAATATGACTAATATTTTTAATATTAAAATCAATGATAGCGAACTTATCAAAGAATACAATAATATCAACTTTAATAATAATGTTTTTAATTTTATGTTCCTCTCTAAAAATATTTATAATAATTTTGACATTATTATGCTCGTTATTCATAATTATTTCGATTCTGATATCATTTTTAAACAAACTAAATGTAATCAAATCAATCATATGAGAACTATCATTAATAACTGTTTCGATAGTTATAAATCTATTGTCCTAGAACAAACACCTCAAAAATTTATGATTTATAACCATTTTACTAAATCTACTTTTGATTTTGCCTCATCTTATAGTCTCCATCTAATTCATTAACATTTTTATAACTTCCTCTAATTTTATACCATTTATTCTTATATTCTTTATTGTTTCTTCTTCTAATTCTTTCATCGTTTTTTCTACTATTTCTCCTCTTTTATAATAACTATTCCAATATATTCTTATTACCTTTTTATCTATATTATCTTTATTTTCTATATTATCATTATTTTTTATATTATCATTATTTTCTAGTTCTTCTTTATAAATAATACTATATTGACCAAATTTATTTAATCTTTCACTGTATATATTATTATAAAAATGCTCTAAATCATAATCATTTATATATCTTAAATACATTATCCCCTCTTTTATATTTTTATTATCTATATTCACTATATTTTCTTTATTTTCTATATTCACTATATTTTCTTTATTTTCTTTATTTTCTGTAAATAAATCAAAATCTATTATTTCTGTTTTATTTTCTTTATTTTCTATATATTCTATATTTTCTTTATTTTCTATATATTCTATATTTTCATTATTATCAATAACAAAAGATTTTTTAAATAGTTTAGATAACATATTTATAATATTAGAAAAATTTACTAATTTATATTATTTTATAATTAATATATTATGTAATTACCAATTACCATTAATATAATAATCATTAATACATATTTATTTATTATCATCTTTATTTCACCACTCTCCATCATTCCAATCACAGGATCCCAGAATATATATTCAGGTTTTACTGTATCAAATGACCATATCACTCTTTTAACATCTTCATCTTCCTCATTTTCATCATTATCCTCATCATTACTATTTATTTTTTGTAATGGAGATGCTAATACATTAACAATACCATTATTTGTGTCTACATTATTTTCCCAAGTAAAAAATCCAGCTTTAGAACCAAAATAAACATCTGTTCTATATTTAGAATTATTATTTTCATTATTTTCATTATTTTCATTATCAGTTTGATTATTACTAGTTAAATATTTATTTTTTAATTTAGTATATGATAATAAAGCTAATTTAATTTCAGAAGAATTTTTATTTCTACATTGTATATTATTCGCATAAAAATTATTAACATTTGTCGTATTTATTAACATATCAAATTTTACACTATTCGCATTTATAAATTGTCTATTTCTATTATTTTGCCATCCTACTGTAGTATTTCCTATTCCAAATTTATATACAAAACTTATTATATTATTACTATCTACCGCTCTAACTTGCTTTATATTTTGATTATCTACATTTATTATTCCATCATCAAAAAATAAAAATCTTGCTCTACCTATATCATATGGAGAATACATATTATTACATATAGTATCATTAGTATCATATCCAGGAATACTATCTGGATTTTCAATATATTGAATTAATTTATGTATTTTAATTGTATATTGTGTAGAAACTAAATCATTTATAACATTTGTATCATAAATTTTATAATTCATACTATAAGCATTTGAATCATCTTGTGCCATAAATCTAAAAGCAATATTATTATTATTATTTGGAATAGAACTTATTATAAAATTCTTTCTATTTGAATTTATTTCATATTCTGATTTTCTTGATTTTTCATTATTTGTTTTTTCTGTCTTTTCTCTAAATATATTATCTCCAAATACTTGTATTATCAAACTTAATAATATTACAATAATTAATCTCATATATTATTATTTAATAATTTAATTTATATTTTAAATAATATTATTTAATATTATGGAATTTAATAATTCAGAAGATAATTATTTATATTTTAATTCACCGAATGACACTAACTATGGTTTTCTATCAATTGACTATAAATCAACAATTATTATTAATAATATTAAATTTAATTCTGTCAGACATTTTTATAATTATAATAAAAATATTAATAAAAATAATAATAATTGGAGTAAAATAGAATATAATATTTTGTTTGAAGCCAATTTACATAAATTCTCACAAAATCCAGATTTATTTGAAAAACTACTTGATACTAATAAAAGATTTATTTGTTTTGCTAGTTTAGATAATGTTTTAGGTATTGGTCTAACTAAAGAAACTGCTATTAAAACTGCTATTGATGAATGGAATGGTAGCAATCTTTTAGGTATTTGTCTTATGGATATTAGACAAAAATTTCAATTCACTCTCTCACAATCATAATTCATCAGTTTCTCCAATTCTACCCTCATATTCCTATCATAATATTCTAATTTTAACAAAAATTTAATAAAATCCACTGTAATCAACTTTTCCTCCAGTTGCTTTTTCAACAGTTGAATGAATGTTGCTGTCATTCTTGGTTGTTATTGTTATTTTCATAATTAAATCTATCAAATATTTAATTATTGCAATTTTTTTATTTTTTATTTTTTATTTTTAATTTATATAATATAATGGAATATATAGGATATTGTAAATATTGTTTATATAATATAGGATATAGTGAATATAATTATGAAATAAATAAAATATATATAGGAAATAATCATATAATAATATTTGATGATTTATTAGAAGAAAATTTATATGGATATTATGATAAAATAAATGATATATACATTATTGATAAATATAATGACAATGGAACTATTAAAAATTCTCTTACAACTACTAAATGTAAAATTTTACAATTTATTAAATTTAATGATAAAGAATAATAAATTATTAAAGATATATAATATAATAAAATAATAAAGATATATAATATAATAAAATAATGACAGATTTTACAACATATTGGATAAATTTGGATAAAAGTGAAAATAGAAAAGAAAATATGGAAAAGTTTTTTAACAAATATAATATTAAAAATGAACGAATTAGTGCTGTTTATGGTAAAGAACCTGAAAATTTAAAACAATTAGCTGATTTTGTTAATAATGTTTTACCAAATAACCAAAATTTAGGACAATTTGGTTGTTTTTTTAGTCATCTTAAAACTATTAAACACTTTCTAGATAATGATATTAATGATTTCTGTTTAATTCTTGAAGATGATTGTGATTTTAGTGTTTTTGAAAAATATAATCTTAATTTTAATAAAGTTATCAATAAAATTAAAAAAGATAACTGGAGAGAATGGGATATCATCCAATTATCTGTTATCTGTGGTGGTAATAAAGAATTCATTACTAAACCTAATTTTAAATATATGAAATGGAGAAAATGTTTTTATAGTTGTCTCGCCTATATCATCAATAAAAATGGAGCTAAAAAAATTATTAACTCTATCTTAAATAACAATAATAAATTTATTATTAATCTTACCAATAAAACTTTTAAAGATTATGTCGCCGATTATTATTTATATGCTAATTCTACTACTTATACATATAAAATCCCCTTCTTTAATCAAAATATTATTTTCGATTCCACTCTCGTCTCTAATAAAGCTACTCATATTAAAGCTTATCATAATGTTATTAATATCGTCAATTTTTATGATCACCATCTTAAAACTTTATATCCTACTAATTTATAACATTTTTATATATAATAAAATAATTTATCATATATAATTATTAATGGATATTAATAATCCATCTATCGTTACTATAATATGGATCGAAAGAGGTATCCTCTTCACTTGTATTAATATTATCGAACATAATTATCTTTCTCTTTTTAATAAAAAAATCATCGTTAATAACTCTAAAATTAAAAAAATTCTGAAAATTCTCTTCCCTGAACTTCTTTTTAAAAATTTTAAATCTCACTCTTCTAAAAATTTTTATATCAATATCCGCAATATTGTCTATCATCAAGATTATATTATCGACTATCTTAATAATTATGATACTTTTATTAATTCTAAACATATTAATCTTGTTCCTTGGTATGATAGCAATGACCCCCTTATCGTCTATAAATTCGATAAATCTTTTGATTATGATGTTTTCTTTATTAAAAATTTCGTTCAACATTTTACTATTTATATTAGATCCAATTTTAAAAATGATGTTTGGGATGTTTATCTAGAAAATAAAATTTTACATAAATATGCTAATCTTTCTGGTAATAATATTTATAAAGTTCTCAATTTTATTAATCATAAATTATCTAACTATCTTAAACATTATAATAATCAACCTATCATCATTAATAATATTCAAGATTTACAAATTAAAAATAATGATTTACAAATTAAAAATAATGATTTGATAAATAAAAATAATGATTTGGAAAATAAAAATAATGATTTGCAAAATAAAAATAATGATTTGCAAAATAAAAATAATATTATAAATTTACAACAAAATGAAATTGCAAATTTAAAAAATATTATAAAAATAATTAGTTCTAAAATTAAAAAAATTAATAATTTTAATTAATTTATTTTCTTTATATATATATATATATATAATGGAAACATCAATAATTGATAATTCTGAATCAATATTAAAAAGTTTAATTGATCAACTTCAACCATTAGATCGTTCAATTAATATTAATAATATTTTATTAACTACTGATTCCTCAGATAATTCATTAATTAATATTATTAATGATTTTTTTAGGAGATTGAATAATACAGATAAAGAATTTTTTTTAGAACAAATTCAAGAACTGACTAATATTGATAGGCAAATAAATGAAATTACCTATGATGATAGAATGTTTATAAATTTAAAAAGAGAATTATTAATTCTTCAATATAACACTATTATCGCTTTTCTTAAAAAAAGAATGCCAGAACCACCTCATCAATTAATTGAATTATTACAACAAAAAATAAAAACTATTAATAAATTATTAGAAGACAACCAATACGGATTAACCAGTATGACTCGTTCAAGTTCTCGTTCAATACCTGTTGAACCAGAAGATGCGGGAGCTCCTAGTTCTGCGGCTGTTCCTGCAGGAGGAACTGAAGAAAGTAAAGAAGAAGGTGGCAAAAAATATTCATATTATGAGAAATATATGAAATATAAAAATAAATATTTAGAATTAAAGAATAAATAATATTTTTTATTTTCTACTATTATATAATGAGTAATAAATCATCATATAATAATATTATTCCATATATAAAAATTAATGATTTAATTTCTTATGGTATGAAAGGCACTGTCTATAATTCTAATCATAATAATAAATCATATGCTTACAAAATAGAACATATATTAAAAACAGAAATCAAAAAACAAAAAAATGAAATTAATTTTTCTCTTAAATTTGCCAATAAATTTCCTAATCATTTTATCTCGCTTTTTGACTATCAATTAATCAAAAATTGCAATCATAAACAACAATATTCTTATGATTTAAAACAATTTCCTGACAAAAAATATTATCTTAAACTCGCTAAAAGTAATCTATGTATGGCTAAATTATATTCTCTTATTGACGGCACTCTTGATTCCATCTTCGATTCACTCAATATTAACCAAAAATATTCTCTTCTTATCCAATTAACCTACATCTTCTATCTTTTACATAAATTTAAATTCTCTCATAATGATATCCATTCCAAAAATATCGGTTTCGTTAAAACTAATCAACCTTTTATTAAAATTTTTAATCTTAAAATACCACTTTATGGTTATCTTTTCAAATTAATCGATTTCGGTAATGTTTCCACAAAAATAAATCATAAACAACCAGAATTATTCTCTCTTCTATTCTTCACTATCAACACGAATCTCGATAATTATAATATCAACTGGAAAAAATCTGATAATATCATCCAAAAATCTCCCGAATTTTCCACTATTTCCTCTTTTATTAACTATAATTTCCTCTCTTACTTCCTATTCCTTCTTATTCATACTGACAAATATTATTCTATCCGTATCAATAAAATAATCTCCCCTGAATTCTTTATCCCTCAAAACCAAATTATCAATATCATCCTTCTTATGAATAATCTTGAATTTAAAAAAATTATACTCTATCTATTCTCTTTATTATCATAATTTCTTTTTTATTCTTTTTATATTTTATTATATATTATATCAATTCTATATATTTTACTTATTTCATTTATTCTATCATATTTTTCTTCATCATATATATATTTATTTATCACTATCTTCTTTATCCATGGCGGTATATTACACATTTCCTCCTCTAAATCTATATAATTATGTATTATTATCTCTCTTATATATAATGGTATATTTATTATACTTTCTCTCCTCTTTATACTCATCATATTCACTCTGTCTTTTATTCTCTCTTCTATATATCCATATTTTTCATCCTCTATTATCTCCTCTATTATATCATAAAATTCTCTGTTATATTCTATTTCTTGTTTTATTAACTTCTCAAAATATTTTCTGCTATATTCATAATGTTTATTCTTTATTAATATATACATCATACTATAATGAACACTGTCATTATATGTATAATTTATTTCTTCATTCTCACTATATCTCCTTAAATCTACTCTTTCGTCTTCTATCAATTCTATCAAATTTTTACTTATATTCTTCGTCCTTATCACATAATAACATTCTAATATACAATTCCTTCCATTCTTCCTCCTATTTATATTCTCTTCATCCGTCCTCTTTAATAAACTTCTTACATTTATCTTATCCGATAAATAATAATTGTTAAATCTTATGAATTTATATAATAAACTCACTCCATCTATTAATATATTCACATCTTTTATCTTTTCTATTATCATCTCAAATATCTCTTGGTCTAATAATGGATTCGATAATAAATATCTATATATCTCATTTATCGTATAACTCTCCTTCTTGTCTATTTCTATCATCATTATACTCTTCTGATCCATTTTATTATATTTATAATAATTATTATCATTATTATATTTATTTTTTTTCAATTTTTTATTTAAAAAATTGCACCCTTGGAAGTCAATCTTTTATATAAAAAAATTTGATTTTTTTATTTAATATCTATATTATTATATAAAATGGATTTATCCATTATTAATTGTATTGAACACATCTATGATAACTACACTAATAAAAGAATTAATTGGGATGAATATTTCCTCATTCAAGCTTATAATACCTCTTTTAGATCTCCTTGTCATCGTCTTCATGTTGGTGCCGTCATTGTCAAAAATAATCGTGTTATTGCTACAGGTTATAATGGGTTTATTGCTGGTGCTCCTCATATTTCTATTATTAGAGATAATCATGAAATTGCTACTATTCACGCAGAAGTTAATGCGATTTGTGATTGTGCTTCTAGAAATGGTGATACTATCGGTGCTACTATTTATATTACTCATTTTCCGTGTTTAAACTGTTTTAAATCTATTGCTGCCGCCGGTATTAAAACTATTATATATAGCAGAAATTATAAAAATGATCCATTTGTCGAAAAATTGGCAAAAATTTTTAATATACTCATTATTCAATATTTATCCTAATTTTTTATATTTTCTATTCCTATTTTATATTTATGTCCGTCGAAAAAATTAACCAAAATTCTATCATTATTCTCTATTCTTGCGAACCTTTACATCATTTATGCGATTCTTCATCTTCTTCATCTAATCATATTTTAATTAATAATAATCATCATAATAATCATCATAATATTATTCAACAAAATCATAATATTCAACATAATCATAATATTCAACATAATCAACATAATTCTGATTTAACTTCTTCTTCTTCCTCTTCTTCCTCTTCTTCATCTTCTTCCTCTCCATCTTCTCATTCTGATTTTACATCTTGTTTATCATCAAGTCATAAACCGCATATTCCAACAGGTGTTGTTGTTCCTTTTTCTAGTAATACTGTTCCGTGTGGTTGGTTATTATGTAATGGACAAGAAATAAAAATTAATACCTATAGATATTTATATCATGTTATTGGTACTACCTATAACACTGGTGGCGAATCTTCCGGTTATTTTAGAGTTCCTGATTTAAGAAGAAAAATTCCCGTTGGGCGTGATGTTGATGGTGTCAATTCTCAAGGTTATGATCCTTCCTTCAATCCTCTCGGTTATACTTCTGGCGAAGTTAAACATACTCTAATCATCAATGAAATGCCTTCTCATAATCACGGTACTGGTGGAGATTCTAGTGGTAATGGTAATTCTAATTTAACTAATATTGAAGGTAATCATAATCACGGTATCACTGATCCAGGACATAATCACGATGTTTCTAATACAATACTAATTTCTGGTAATAATACAATGAATTCTTCAGTTAATGACGGTGCAGAACCTGATTTATATAATTATGTTCCTAATAGATCATCTTCCACTAACACTACTGGAATAACTATTAACATTAATGGTGCTCATCAACATACTATATATCCTGCAGGTGGAAATCATCCTCATAATAATATGCAACCATATATTATCTTGAATTACATAATTAAATATTAAAAAAGTTATTTTTATCTATTAATATAATATAGTAATGTCTGTTGAAAAAATTAATATTAATCCTAATAATAATTTTGATTATTTACATAAATTTAGATCTAAAAATAATATTCTCGATAGTAATGTCAGTTTATTTAATAACAATAATAATAACAAAAATAAAAATAAAGAAATTATTGAAACAGAATCAAGTCAAGAATATATTATAAAAAATGATATCGATAAACTACCTATTGGAACTATTATTTTATATCCTATCAAAAAAATACCTCCTGGTTTTCTTAAATGTAATGGACGAAAATATCTTATCTCTCTTTATAATAATTTATATGATATTATTGGTAATTTAGACACTAATGATAATCTTAAATTTATTATCCCTAAACTCATTTCTCCAGATCCTAATTATTGTTATATTATTAAATATTAAATATTAAATAATAAAATTATCAAATTTTTTTATTTAATAAATATAGATACAAATAAATAAAAATGGAAAATTTCAAAAGAAAATCCTATAAATTTTTAATTAATAAAAAATACATTAATGATGTAAAAAAAATTCTTTCTGATAATCTTATCATTGATCGCTTCAGTGATAATGTACCTATTTCTCAATTAGTCTCTTCTATCTATCTCGACGACAATAACTTCTATTCTTATCATTCCCGTTTAAATAAAGATCCTGATGCCGTTCTTATCAGATTAAGATACTATAACAACAATCATAATAACTTGTTTTTAGAATGTAAAACTCATTCTGGTTTCACTAAAGATTTCTCCGTTAAAGAAAGAATTAAACTTAATCCTTCTGATATTTCTGAATACTTCTCATCCAGAAATACTATCAACTATAAAACTAACCCTCTTTATGATAAAATTAACTTTTATATCATCAATAAAAATTATTCTCCTAAAATTAAAATCATCTATAATAGAATCTCTTATAAAAATAATACCGATTCTTCTAATAATATCCGTGCCACTCTAGACGAAAATTTATATGCTTTCATCGTTAATGACATCAAAGATATCTATAATAATATCGATAATTATGAAACTAATAAAAAAGTAAAAATTAATTATGGTATTCTCGAAATTAAACTCAATTTACACGAAAATTATGAAAATATTAAATTTATTAACGATCTCATCGAATCTAAATATATTGTCGAATTCCCCGAATTTAGTAAATATATCTCCACTGTCAGCTATCTTTATAATAATATCATCTCCAAAAAACCTTACTGGTACGATCATATTATTAATTATAATAATAATCATAATAATCACAATAATCATAATAATAATAATAATTTCAAAATATATCCTTTTGCCTTAAAACCTAATATCTTTAACTCTTTCCAACATATTTTCTATAAAATTTTTAGTCTCACTCTCTCCATCCCTTTTATCATCCTTAAAATTAATAAAATTAATAATCATAAATCTATCATCATCAATAAATACACCTTCAAATATTTTATCGTCTTCATCCTCCTTTATAATATTTTAGATTATCATAAAAATAAATATAATCTACTTAATAAACAACTTTCCAGAATCGAAAATTATATTCCCTATCTTTTCACTTTCCTTTTTATTTTATGTCTCTTTATTTAATATCACTTTCATCTTATTAAATACATTTTTCATCTGATTCTCATATGCTATCGTATATGAATTTTTTAAAAATATCTTTATATTCTTCTTCTCCCCATTAAACATATATTCATCACTTATTGCCATCATATTTATATATTCTCTCGTCATATTTATGTCTTTTATCACCATCAAATCTAATATATACATCGCCATCTCCTCATTCTTATTATAACACGCCCACATTAAACAATTCGAACACTCATATCCTACATCAAACACATTTCCTCCCGCATTTATTATCATCCTCACCATCATTATGTCTCTGTTGTATTTTATACTCATTATTAATACTGTATCTTCATCACTATTCTTATTATGTATTATACTATTATCACACCTATTTAATATCTCTCTTAATACTTTTATCATATTCTTATTACTCTTATTCATCATTATTAAATGTAATATATTATTATCTAACGCATTACCCTCTGTCATTAATTCTATATCCGTCATCTCTATCAATCTTAATGCTAACTCCTCATCTCCCTTACCACATGCTATTATCAATGGATATAATCCATATCTATCCTTCCTATTCTTATTTATCATCTCATCCTCTATCAATTCTTTCGCCTCCTCTCTTAAATCATAATATAACGCATAATGTAATGATGTCATCCCCTCCTCGTTTATATCATACCGCAATTTTAATATGTTCTTCCCATTAAATGCCCTGTTCTCTATCTCATACTTTATTATCATCTCATTCATCTTATTCATAAATATATACTCTAATTCATTATTCCTTATTTGTTCTATCATCTTCATCACATCTATATTACTTATATACTCTATCATCATTTCGTTATTCCTTCTCTCTATATCATCTATATCCTCATTATTCTCTGTTTCTTCTGTTATTTCTTTATTCTCTGTTTCTTCTTTTATTTCCATATTTTCTGGTTGTTGTTTTATTTCCATATTTTCTGGTTGTTGTTTTATATCATTATTCTCTATTTCTTCTTTTATTTCTATATTTTCTGTTTGTTCTTTTATTTCTATATTTTCTGGTTGTTGTTTTATTTCTATATTTTCTGGTTGATGATTAATGATGTTATTTTTTGTAATATGTTTTATATCATCAATAAAATCATTTTCTTCTGGATTTATATATTCAACCTCATTTAAATTTAAAAATAATTTATTATCAGAAATATCATCAGTTTGTGTCGAAACAGTAATAAAAGTTTTATTATTAGTTTGTGTTTCTTTATTTTGTTTATTTTTAATATTATTATTAACAGTATTATTTACGGTATTATTAACAGTATTATTAACAGTATTATTTTTATTATTTGGTATTAATTTAGATAACAGTGATATTTTTGGTTTATAAATACTAGTTGTTTGTAAATTATTATTATTATTATTAATATTAATATTTTTATTAATAACTTTATTTATATCTTTTTTTGGTGCTTGTGTTATAATATTTTTATTTTTATTAACATTTATTGGTGTTAATCTTGGATCAGAATTAAATCTTGACATTTTATATTTATAATATAATTAAAAAATTTGATTTTTATATTATATATTATTTATTATTATATGGCTACTTTCATTTTTAATAATCATCAAAATAATACTAATTATTCTAATTATATAACTTCTCCTAAAATTAATAATTCAGCTCTTGCTTCCATCTTTAATAATAATCAAATTAAAAATATTATCGTCAATTCTGGAAATATTATCAACTACAATAATGAAGAAATTAAAAAATTAAATTCTCCTTTAGAACATTTCGGTGCTTCTAAATCTGGTATTATTTATCGTATTATGTCTAATAACTGCATTTTCCCTATAAAACAATCTGTTAATTCTCGTTGTGCTCTCGTCTCTCTTAATCGTAAAAAATATGAAGTCAAACGCCTCGTTGCTTCTGCTTGGATTCCAAATCCTGATAATCTACCTGTTGTTATCAATATTGACAGAAATCCCGCTAATAATAACATTTCCAATCTTATTTGGACTCATCAACGAGATGCCGTTTTAGTTTGTGATAAAAAAAAATCAAGTTTCCATTCAAAATTCAAAGGTGTTAGTTTCCTTTATAACAAAAATAAACCTTGGATATGCCAACATCATCATAATGGAAAAGTTTTCCATTCTTCATTCCATAAAACAGAATTAGAAGCAGCTAAAACTTATAATGATGTCGTTCTGTCTCTTAATCCTAAAATTTGCGTTCTTAATAATATTAATAATAATTAAAAATAAAAAAATAAAAAAATAATAAAATAATAAAATAATAAAATAATAAATAAAAAATAAAAATATATAAATTAAAAATAATAAATAAAAAATTAAAAATAATTATAAATTTACATTAAAATACCATTATTTCTATTTTTATAATAATACATTCTCAAATAAAATGCTATAAATACTAACATTATTGATATCATTGGTATTATTTTCGTCATAAATATTATATTTATTATCGCTATCATTATCGCCACTGTATATAATATTTTATATAATCTTCTTATATATTTTAATCTATTTACACTCATATTTATAACCATCTGTCTTTTATCTCTCCTCATTATCACTTCTCTCGTTCCTAAATCTATATTGTATTCATCAAACATCATCTTATTATACTTTTATATTATCTTATTATTATATTTTTTTATCAATTTTTTTGAATAAAAAAATTGCACCCACAGAAGTCAATCTTTTTTTATCTTTCTATCTTATACATTATATAACTCATTAATCCCGTTATAAATGTCCCCCATGCTGTATCTCCCGCTATTATCTTCATATTCCATCTATTCGGATATGTAGCATAATTCGTAAAATTATATACTGCATACATCGCAAATCCTAAATATGCTCCATATATCATCACATTGTTCTCATCTACATCATTTCTCGATAATACTAATAACTGTATACTTATTATTATTACTATCCAACTTATTAATGCTGATATAACATTTATTTCTTGTGTCTTGTCCAATATATCATCATAAAAATTCTTATTCAAATATAAATATATATTGTCTATCACTAATAATATCAAATATCCATATATTAATGTCCTTATGTTTATCATTTTATTATATATAATAAATTATATAATAAAAAATAATATCAATATTATATTTTATTAATTTTCAATCATTTTATAAAAACAATCTTTACAAGCTATAACATCTGATTTAGCATCATGTGCTCCTTCATTCTGTTTATTAAACAACATATAATATAATTCTGATAATCTCGGATTATATTTTGGTATTCCATAATTTTGTGCCTGTTTCATTGTGCAAAATCTCTTCTTGTAAAATAATAATCTCGCTATATTCTCTAATCCATTTCTATGTAATTCTGATGCTAATACACTTACATCAAAATTTATATTATGTCCTATCACCAATTTCGTTCTATATAATATCTCATATAAATTTTGATATATTTCTGTTATCCTTTTCCCCTTCTTATCACATTCTTCATCCGTTATTCCATGTATCTTTATTGCACCTTCTGGTATTTTTACATCCGTCTTTATATATTCATATATCTCTTTCTCTATATTCTTTTTATCATCATATAATTGCATACATATCTGTATCACTCGTGATGAATTAAAAAATTTCGTTTCTTTATAATCATAATATATATTCCTTGATGGCTGGATAGGTAATCCTGTCGTCTCTATATCTAAAAATAACATCTTTATATAGTTATTATATTTATTATACATATATTATCTTTTTTTTTCAATTTTTTTATTTAAAAAAATTGCACCCTCAAAAGTCAATATTTTTTATTTTTATTTTTTATTTAATATTTTTTATTATTGTCTCTCTACTATAATTTATTATACAACTTCTACATACACATTTTGATTTTTCATTTATCTTTATATTTGTAAATGGCACAAATTCTATATGACTTTCACATATTCTCCTATTACAAACATTACATTGTATTAAATCTTCTCTTTTATTCTCTTTCTTATTATATATATCATATCTAAATGTAAATGACTCGTAATCTCCACTATTTATCTTCTCTATTCCTTCCATCTTGTCCTCAAAAAAATATGGCATCAATCTATATAACATTATTATTTTTTTCCTCTTGTTCCTCTTATCTCTATTCTTTTCTATATACTCTCTCACATCTTCTATCTCCATTATTATTCTGCTTTTACAATAATAACATTCATCTATATTACTATGATCCTCTATATTCTCTTCATCGTAAAATCCAAACTCTTTCCTTAATTTATTTAATCTTTCTTCTATTATTTCCTCGTATCCATCTATTAAATTATATTTTTCTTCTTTATTATCTAATTTATCTAATTTATCTATATTATCTATATTATCTATATTGTAATATATTTCATCATCATCATCGTCAAATATTATTTCTGTTGTTGGTGTCTTCTGTAATGTTGACATATATAATTTATAAATTATATATTATATATTTAAAAAATCAATATTTTTTATTATAATGTCTTATATAACATAATATCTCCTCTAATGTCTTATCCTCATAGTCTGGTATTATATTTATACTATTCGTCTTTACTAATCTAAAATATAAATATCTTGCTGCATTCAACTTTTCATTGTATTTTATGTATTTTATGTCTTCTCTCCTCATCTTCTCATAATAATTTTTTGTATTTATATATTCCTCGTTTTTATTATAATCTTTCATAAATTCTATATTGTCTATACATCTCTCATATAAATCATCAAAAAATTCTTTTATCATTATTTTTATCACTATCCCCTCTATCTCATCCCTCTTTTCAACATATTTCTTTATTAATATGTTCTTTATTATTTCCCTCTTCTGATTTAAATTATAATTTGTAATCTTATATCTCTTTATACTATCATACATTATCTCATATATATTATTACTATATCTACTTCTATCTATCTTCATCACTATCTTCTCGTATTCATCCACTTTTTCCTTTATATCTACTATCTTATCTCCATCATATTCTATTCTTTCCATTTTATCTCCATTTATCACTATTATCAAATTTAAATCTGTAGCCATTATATATTATTTTTTTATTTTATTTTTTATCTTTATTTTCATTAATTTCATAATTATTAATTAAAATATTAATTTTTCTTTCTAAATCAATAACTCTTTTTAATAAATCATATTTTGTTATCTGTTCTACATCTATATATTCTGATGTCGATTCCTCTTTTCCTACATAATTTTTTATTATATTCTCATATAATTCCTTATAATCTTTAAATTCCTGTTCATCTTTCGTACTACAATATAAATTAAATTTATTCCTCTCCCTTATCAATATCCTATCTTCCATTATCGTTATATTATAATTCTTATTCCTAAAATATTCTTCTATTATCTTTTTTTTATTGTTGTTTTCCATCTTATCCTTATTTAACCATCCAAAAAATATATTCTTGTATAACTTCATTATATATTTATTTTATATAATTTTATTATTTTCTATTTTAAACGCGTTTTATTTTTTATATTATTATATTATAAATGGAACAATTACCCATTCTTATTTCCAGTTCTGTCGCTCTCATAAATCTCTCTCATCGTGTCTATCTAAATTATAAACAATCTAAAGAAAAATTACAAGCTAAACTCATCAGGTGTAGGCACGGTTTATCTAAAAAACAACGTCTCCTCGGTATCACCATGCCAAATTATCTCGGCAAAACTCATATATGCAACTCTTTCCAATCTAATATAGACACCAAAAAAAGATTACTCATCGACACTGACGAAATTCTTAAATCTTACATGAAACCTAACGAATATGACCTATATATTCATTCCAATTCAGATGTCCATAAACTTAAAGCTTTTAATACCATCATTAACTACATTAATGATTGTAAAAAATTATTCTCTTCTTATGATATCATCATTCTTTCATCTGAATTAGATTTATTTTATCATCTTAAAGTTGATGACCATGTTGTTATCGTTCCTGTTTACACTTTTAAAGAAATTATCCGCAAAAAATTAACCGATTCTAAAAAACAAAAATTTGAAAAACAAATTTCCGATTATATAAAAACTTTTAAAGATGTCAATTATGTCGACACATTCGATGCTATCGACAAAATTATATGTTATAACTATAAACTTGAAAAAAAAGTTTAATCTCACTTCTTACTTCCTCTCTTATACTCCTTCTGCGTCTTTATCCATTCAGCATCATCTCTAAATTTATCGTGTAATGTTGGATCCTTATACTTATTTAATGTCGATAATGCTACCAATCTCCTATATACTGATAACGGCTTCTCTTCGTTTATCGCCTTGTGTAATGCTCTGTGTCTCTTCTGTTTTGATGTCTTTTTTACATCCTTATATCCATATTTACCTAATATATCTTTCCTTAATACTATTCTTACTTTACTATTCCTCTTACTCATTTTATATATTTATTTAAGAAAAATATTTTATTATTACTTTATATTATTATGTATTATCTCTATCTAATTAATTCTTCCGATCATTCTTCCGAATTCCACCTCTTCGATAAACTTCAACCTCAACTCTCAAACTCTCACTACTTCATTATCCCTCTTCATTATACCGATTTCACAATCTCTATCGAACAAATTAATCATAACTCTTTCCACCTCTTCATCTCTTACTTTAATCATAAAATCGCCATCTCCGAATTCCCTCACTCCAATATTCATCTCTTCCTTAATAAAATTTTTAAACCTATCCTTAAAATTAATCCTAATAATATCTATCTTAACTTCCTTGATATCGGTCGCGGTTATTAATTTTTTATTTATTTTTTTATTTTTTATTATTTTATTTTTTTATTTATTTTTTTATTTATTTTTATTTTTTATTTATTATTTATTTTTAATTTATTATTTTATTTATATTTTTTATTTATATTTATATTCTATTCAACAACATAACTATCTCTTCCGGCTACTTTTATCTTCTTCACCCTCTTCCCATCATCCGTTTTTTCTCTCCCATATATCCTATATCTATATGGTATCTCTATTTTTTCTGGTCTGTTCTTCTCATATATCTCATATCTCTCTTTATATTCTCTCTCTATTCTTTTACTTTTTAGTTGTTCCATTAAACTCGAATATGCTACATATTTTATATTCTTATACAACTCTCTTATTTCTTCTTCTTCTAACTCATCACTCTTCACTCTTCCACCTAATTTACTCATATATATCGCCTCGTTCTTTATGTAATTCCCTATTCCCGCTATCATCTTCTGCTCCATTATTAAACTCGCCACATATGTCTTCCTACTCTTTATCATCTTTCTGAAATATTCCTCGCTAAATTCTTCACTAAATATACTCACACCCAATTTTCCAATTATTCTCTCATGTTCTTCCTCATCTACTATCTTTATTTTTGAAAATCTCCTCATATCCTCCATATATAATTCTATCTCCTCCCCCCCTCTTTCCACTCTTATCTCATATTTTATATTCTTCTCCGGTCTCACAAATTCTATCCATCCGCTTATTCCAAAATGTATGTGCATGTAATATTTTTTATTCTTCTCTTTACTACTTAATACCATCCATAATAATTTACCCTTACATCCTATCTCCTCTATCTCTCCTTCTATATCTTCTGGTATCTCACTCTTTTTATTTGTGTTAAATTTTATTTCTACAAATCTCCATCCTCTTATCTTCTTACTTAATAATACACAAAAATATAATATCTCTGGTCCTTCCGGCATTTATTATTTATTTTATACTTTATTTTTTATTTTATTTCTATTTGTTTTTATGGCAGTGTTATTCTTTATATTTTATTCTCAGCCTTATTTATTTCTATTTATTGTTCTGGCGGTGTTATTCTTTATAATATATTCTGGCTTTTGAAAAATTAATAATTTTTATTTATATATAAAATATATAAATGAATTTAGAAAAACTGATAACAATAGGAGACAAGAATATAAAAAGTTTTTTAACGAATAATAATTTAGAACAAACAATAAAATATTACGAGCATATTAAAACATATCCAATATATTTACATTTAGGAATAATAATAATGTCTCATTTTTTGTCAAATATTTTGAATAACATATTCATATTAATTTTATTAATTGACAGTTTAATTTTATCAATCATTTTATTTAATAATAACTACAAATCTAAAAATTCTACAAATATTAGATTAGCCAAAAATATTTTTATTATTTTCCTTTCTTTCATTAATATTATCTCCTTCCCTATCATCATTTTTATTTTTATCCTTTTACATTCCAAAAATACTTATTTCCATTATATTCTCTTTATGACTCTCAATAATATTCTTAATATTCTATTCTCATACTTCCCCTTTTTACAAAAATTTTATAATATTAAACTTATCTCCTAATTCTCTATGTTTATAACCTTCTTCTTTTTCTTCTTCTTCTTCTCTTCCTTTATTTCTTCCTTTATTTCTGGTTTAATTTCTTCTTTTATTTCTTCTTTAATTTCTTGTTTAATATCTGGTTTTATTTCTTCTTTTATTTCTGGTTTAACTTCTGGTTTAACTTCTGGTTTAACTTCAGATTTAATATCTGGTTTAGATTGTAATTTTTCTGAATTTTTGTTAAACATATTTATTTTATCTTTAACAGATGATGGAATAGAAATTTTAGAATTTTTATTAAGTTCATCATCTTTATCTTGATAATATTTAATTTTAGTTTGTAATGTTTCAATTGTATTATGTAATGAATTATTAGTATCTTCTAATGTTTTAATTTTATAAAGAAGATCATTAATGATATTTTGTTGAGAATTAAAAGATACTAAAACATTATTTTTGAGTGTATCAAAAGACAGTTTTATGTCATTAATATTAGTGGTATTCATTATATTTATATATAATAATTATTATGCTATACTAAAATAATTTCAATTTTTATAATATATGGAAATACACAGAATTAATAACAATATTTTATTATGTAATCTTCAATATTACACTAATTATAGTAATCACCTTTTTAATTTCAAAATTATTAATACTACTAATCAAAATATTGTTGGCAATAATATATATACAATTAAAAAAAAAGATTTACAAAAAACTACCGAAATTATCAATTTTATCAAATATTTGTCAAAATATAATATTATTATTATAAAAGATAATGATAATAATAATCTCGCTTTCAAATTTATTATCTTATATTTCGTTATCAACTACAATTTAAGAATTAATACTATCGTTAATATGCTCTCTTCTAATAAAAATTTTAATTCCTACATCAATGATAGCATCAAAAAATATGAATTCATCCTTTTTGATAAATTTAATTTTTTACCTTCTTCTTGTAATAAATCTGTTCCTATTGATATTGATTAAAAAATTAATATTGATTAAAAAATTGATATTTTAAATAAATAATCATATATATAACATATTGAAAATGATTAGAAAACTATTCTATAATTATAACAACTTTCTTGAAATTAATCCTAAAACTGGTACTGCTATTACTACTGGTTTATGTTATGGTTTAGGTGATCTACTTTCTCAAAAAATAGAAAAAAACCAAGAAAAACGAACTAAATATGATTTTCACAGAACAGTAGTATTTACTACTTTTGGAGTTGCTTTTGGTGGACCACTCTATTATGCTTGGTTCAAAAAACTATCTAGAACACCTGCTCTTCTTGAGAGTATTGTAAAATATAATGAAACTCGTGTTCTATCTTATAAATTCAAACAACAATTACATATGGCTATTAAAAATAATACTCTTGATAATATGTCTTTCAAAATTTTTAGAGAACAATTCAAACAAAATTTCGATAATATTGATAAACCACTCATTCGCAGTAAAACTGTTCTAACTGCTAAAATTCTTCTTGATCAATTCGTTTTTTCAGTCTTTTATCCTATTTTCTTCCTTATTACTTCTGGTATGATGATTAAAGTTTCTAAACCACTATGGGATGGCATCTTTACCGAAGATAAAGATGAAAGATATAAAAAATTCAGTGAATGTAATAAAGAATTAGTTAAAAATTCTTTTATTGAAGGTGTTAATGATATCAAACATAAATTTATCAAAATTTATATGCTTGATTGTGCTATCTGGCCTATGGCTCAAATGATTAACTTTTCCTTTGTCCCTCAACATCTTCAACCTATCTATGTTAATATCCTTAATATCTTCTGGAATTCTTTCCTATGTTATACTCAACAAGAATCACATTAATTTTTATTTATTATTTTTATTATTATTTTTATTATTTTTTTTATATTATATAATTATTAATGAGTTTAAATATTAATAATTTAGGATTTATGTTTAAAATGGCTGATATTAATGTCAGATGTAATAATTCTAAAAAAATTAAAAATAACTATAAACCTAATAAACCCGATGTACTCGTCATCCATCTTACTAAAAATAATTTTACCTGTTCAACTCTTGATATTGCTACCAATAAAGATGAAGCTTGGAAAGGATTCGAACAAAATATTATGGATTTATTTAGATCTTACATCAGTTTATCATTAAGAAAAGATAAACAAATTTACTCTTTCTTATGTGAATTTGTTAAAATTAAAAAATGTCATGATTGTGATAGTTATAATTTATATCTTAAATATAATGTCATCCCTTTCAATAATAATGACAATTTCAATAAATGCTTACCTAAATATGCTAGATTTAGAGATTGTTCTGATAATGTTTTACCTTCTAATTATGTTTATGATGATAATGACCAAATTACTAAATTAAGTGCCATTAATAATAATAGTTTCATTAATATTTGTTCTGGTGTCTATTATGATTTAAAATTCTTTATTGATAGTAATTATGGATATTTACCCGTTTGTTTAGAATAATTTTATATAATTATTTATATGAAAACTATTGATTATAATATAGAATATATTAATAATGATAGTATAAAATCAAATATCAATTCTAAATTAATATCTGATATCACTTATTACCAAAATATTAAAAATGATATCGTCCAATCCGATGATCCTTATAATATCATCTCTAATAATATTTCTTCTATTAATTTAAATAATAATCTCATCCACAAAATTCATAAAAATATTATTGATTTCAATTTTAATATTATTCCTAACTACTTTAATATCATCCAATATCATATTGTCAATAATTCTAATATTGAAATTCCATCTTTCGAAAATATTGTTGTCGATATTGACCATATTTCCTTATGTTTAGATTTTAATACTTGCTACAATTTCAGATATGGTTTATCTGATGGTATCAATTATTTTTGGTCTTCTTATTCTGAAATTACCACTGATGACGAATTTATTAATCTAAATTTAGTTATTTTAAATATTACATCCAAAACTGTAGAATTTTCTTGGTTGAAATTATATGATTATGAATATTTAATACAAATTTCAGAAAATAAAGATTTCTCCGATTCTAAACCTATTCCTTTTAAATCTCAAAAAACTAGACATCTTATTAAAAATTTATCTCCGAATACTCTCTACTTTTTAAGAGTCGGTCAAATTATTAATAATAATAATAATAATAATAATAATAATAATAATAATAATAATAATAATA
>VFQS010001371.1_pt1 | contig 22618 bp, 14 predicted proteins | sample 3512361 | NCBI WGS metagenome assembly VFQS01 (sample SAMN10412375, study PRJNA504923) | tailings metagenome | isolation source: Relicate 1 Philex TSF3 active mining | place: Philippines
ATTGGCAGGTAGACGGCATCATTACCGATTACCCGAATCGTGCCCCTCAATTCCTTAAGCCCTAAACATGTCCTTGTTTAATGAGACTTTGTTATGGTTCATGAAGCGGCGGATGCCGCGGATAGAGGCGATGTATGATCGGCCTTTGGAACTACAAGAACAAATGTTGCAGGGCTTATTGTCTCATGGCCAATCGACTGAATGGGGTTCAAAACACGGCTATCAGGACATCACGAATTACGAGAGATTCAAGCAGCAAGTGCCCATTTCTACTTACGAAGAGCTCTTTCCGTACATCGATCGGATGATGCAAGGGGAGCAGAACATCTTGTGGGATACACCGATCAGCTGGTATTCGAAGTCTTCTGGGACCACTAATGCCCGCAGTAAATTTATTCCAGTTTCGAAGGAAGCGCTCGAAGAGTGCCACATGATGGGCGGGAAGGACATGATTACCTTGCTAGCGGCGAATAAGCCAGATACCAAAGTGTTCGAGGGGAAAGGCCTGTCCATAGGGGGGAGTTTGACGGAGAATCCCGTGAATTCGAGTATGTTGATGGGCGATGTGTCAGCGGTGGTTATGAAGAATTTGCCTATTTGGGCGCAAATGATCAGAACGCCTTCGCTGGATGTGGCGCTGATGGGGGATTGGGATCAGAAGATCGAGAAGATGGCGATAGAGACATCGAAAGAGAATGTGACAAGTATTTTGGGGGTTCCTACCTGGACACTCGTATTGATAGAGAAGATTTTAGAGATTACCCGGAAGAAGTCGATTCTGGAGGTATGGGAGAATTTCGAGTTCATGATTCATGGGGCGGTGGCTTTTGGGCCCTACCGTGACTTGTTTAAGAACCAGATTTTTCCATCAGCGCAGGTCGGATTTTTAGAGATATACAATGCGTCTGAAGGGTTCTTTGGGATTCAGGATGATCTGTCCAAACCCGATGAGATGCTCCTCATGCTCGATTACGGTATCTTTTATGAATTCATACCCATGAACGATGAGGGGGAAGAGGCGAATACCATTGTTTCGTTAAGTCAAGTAGAAGTAGGCGTGAATTATGCGATGGTCATTTCGACGAATGCGGGATTGTGGCGCTACAAGATTGGGGATACCGTGAAATTCACGTCGGTTAATCCGTTCCGCATCAAGATTTCGGGAAGGACGAAGCATTTCATTAATGCCTTTGGGGAAGAGTTGATTATTGAGAATGCGGAGACGGCTGTCGCGCGCGCTTGCGCCGCGACCCAGGCAGAGATCAAGGATTATACGGCGGCTCCGGCCTTTATGAACGAAGGCAAAAATGGACACCACGAATGGGTGATCGAATTTTCAAAAGCCCCAAAAGATTTTCGTACCTTTGCACAGATTTTAGACCAAACGCTTCGCGAGCAAAATTCGGATTACGATGCGAAAAGGTCTTATGATTTAGTGCTTGGCCCTCCTTTGGTCCATATCGCCCCAGCCGGAACATTCCACAACTGGATGCGGGAACGAGGCAAATTAGGTGGCCAGCATAAAGTTCCGAGGTTAAGTAACCACCGGGAATTTTTAGAAGGAGTGAAGGCTCATTTTTAATCAAAACAAGCTATGTCGTTAAAATTAACTATCGAGAATGGTATCAAAGATGCCATGCGTGCGAAAGACGCAGATCGTTTACGGGCGCTCCGTGCGATTAAATCATTGATTCTGTTAGAAGAAACCTCGGGTTCTAGCGCAGACGGTTTAAGCGCAGATGCGGAGATGAAAATCTTGATGAAAGCAGCGAAACAACGCCGTGATTCCCTAGAAGTGTATGTTTCTCAAAACCGCCCAGACTTAGCGGAGAAAGAGCAAGCGGAATTAGCCATTATCGAAGAATTCTTGCCTAAGCAATTGTCTGACGCAGAATTAACCGCTAAAATCACTGAAATCATCGCTGCTGTAGGCGCTACTAGCCCAGCTGATATGGGGAAAGTAATGGGCGTTGCCTCGAAGCAATTAGCCGGATTAGCAGACGGTAAAGCTATCTCAGCGAAAGTGAGTGAATTATTAAAGAAATAAGATTGGAAAAGAAGGTCGCGATACGGAATTTGAGTTTTGATCAGCTGAAGGCAGAAATGCTCGCTGCTGGAGAACCCGCGTTCCGGGCAAAGCAGGTGTACGAGTGGATTTGGAAGAAGGCAGCACGTAGTTTCGATGCGATGGGAAATATTCCTAAAACGACGCGTGAATGGCTTTCAGAGAAATTCTCCTTGCAAATCGTGACCACCGCGGAGGCGCAATACAGCTCCGACCGCACCATCAAATCCAGCTTTCAGTTACACGATAATAACCTCGTGGAGGGAGTACTTATTCCTACCCGCGAACGCGTTACAGCCTGTGTTTCCTCTCAAGTGGGATGTTCGCTCACCTGCAGCTTCTGTGCGACAGGCTACATGGACCGCAAGCGAAATTTAGAGTCTTTCGAGATCTACGATCAGGTCGTTTTGATCCGCGATCAGGCACAGGAAAAATACGGTCAAGCGCTGACGAATATCGTTTACATGGGGATGGGTGAACCGCTATTGAACTATGCGAACGTCCTAAAATCCATCGAGCAAATTACTTCGCCAGAGGGTTTAGGGATGTCGCCACGCCGCATTACGGTGTCTACGGCGGGTATTGCGAAGATGATCCAAAAGCTGGGCGACGATCAGGTGAAGTTCAATTTAGCCCTTTCCCTGCACGCTGCGAATGATACGAAGCGGAACCAGATCATGCCCATTAACGAAAGCAATACTTTAGACGCCTTGAAGGCAGCGCTTTTGTATTTCTTCGAAAAGACGGGCAACGAAATCACGCTCGAATACATCGTTTTTAACAAGTTCAATGATACCCTCGAGGACGCGCGTGAATTGTATGAGTTTGCCAAAGGCATCCCTTGCAAAATCAACCTCATCGAATACAACCCAATCGCCCAATCTTCTTTCGTGAACGCGGAGGCAGATGCGATTGCGAAGTTTTCAGCGTACTTAGAAAGCAAACGAATGATTGTGAATATCCGCCGCTCCCGCGGACGCGATATTGATGCGGCTTGCGGCCAGCTTGCCGGCAAAAAAGCCCCAGTCGATGCCTAATACAATGTTTCCCATCTTCTTGAAAATGGATCAAATCCAGACCTTGGTCGTGGGAGGAGGAAATGTAGCTTTAGAAAAGGCATCTGCGATTTTGCGCAATTCACCAGAGGCAAAACTGACTTTAGTGGCGCCCTTTTTTCGTCCAGAAACAATCGAATATTTGCAGGATTTTCCGCAAGTAAAGCTCCTCGAGCGAGCATTTCAGCCTTCTGATTTAGTCGGCTTAGATTTGATTATTTGTGCGACAGATTCTCCTGCCTTGCACGCGGAAATCAAAGCCCTAGCCGCTGCCCAGCATTTGCTTTGCAATGTGGCGGATACACCGCCTTTGTGCGATTTTTATTTAGGATCCATCGTCCAAAAAGGGGATTTGAAGATAGCGATCTCGACGAATGGGAAGTCGCCTACTTTGGCCAAAAGAATCAGAGCCTTTCTAGAAGACGTCATCCCGGAGGACATCCAAACCTCCCTCGATCAATTAGAGGCTGCCCGTAAAACATTAAAGGGTGACTTTCAAGAGAAAATCACCCAATTAAATGAACTAACTAAGAATCTAATTTTTCGCAAGAAAGACTAGTCGTCGATCTTCGCTGTCTCCAGCGTGGGCACTAACGTGTAAATAATCAACCAAGCTAACACGTAAGCACTTCCGCATAGCAAGAAGATGATGTTATAACCGTCGTTGATATTACCTAATAACTTGTATTTATCTAATAGGGAACCTACGATCATCGGGAAGAAAATACCCCCTACAGACCCAGCCATTCCCCCGATTCCAATCACAGAACTCACCGCTTTCTTCGGGAACATATCCGTCGCAATCGAGTAAATATTCGCGCTCCAAGCCTGGTGAGCCGCCGCAGCTAAGGAAATTAATCCTACCGCTTGCCAAATGTTATCGCAGTAACGCGCTAACATAATAGGTACTACCGCAACTGCGAAGCTGAACATCGACCACTTGCGAGCCTTGAACGAAGGCCAGCCTTTGTTAATCAAGTAACCTGACAACCAACCGCCGCCAATACTACCAATTGTCGTCGCTGTATACACGATGATCAATTCTAAGCTTGGTTTCTTTAAATCTAAATGGAAACGCTCTGAGAAGTACGATGGCAACCAGAAAAGGAAGAACCACCAGATCGGATCCGTGAACATTTTGCCAAAAAAGAAGGCCCAAGTCTGCTTAAACCCGAACAATTTACCCCAACGAACCGGTGTCACGTTGTCATCTTTCACTTCCATATCCGCATGGATGTAGTCGAATTCCGCTTTCGATAAAGACTTATGTTTAGAAGGCACCTCATAGTAGAACCACCAGAAGATCAACCAGACGAATCCTATGGCCCCTGTTGCAATAAAGGCCATTTCCCAGCCGTAAACTCCTAGGATCCAAGGCACTAAAATGGGTGCCGCCACCGCTCCAATATTGGCTCCTGAATTAAAGATCCCCGTCGCTAAGGCACGTTCGTTTTTAGGGAACCATTCTGCTACGGTCTTAATCGCTGCAGGGAAGTTTCCCGCCTCACCTAAACCTAACAACCCACGCATAAACGCGAAGCTCATCGTCCCAGTCGCTAGAGCGTGTAACATCGCCGCGATGCTCCAAACAACGATGGATATGGAATAGCCTAATTTCGTTCCGATTCGATCAATTATCCCGCCAAAACCCAATAAACTAATCGCATAGGCTGCTTGGAAAGTGATCACAATGTTCGAATAGTCTGTTTCAGACCAGTCAAATTGCTTTTCCAAGACCGGTTTTAATAAACCGATTACTTGACGGTCCAGGTAGTTAATCGTCGTCGCGAAAAATAGCAGTGCGCATATTTTCCAGCGGTACTTTCCAATGGTTTCCATATTATAGTTCGTGATAGGTTTTGATCAGGTTAGCGATCGTGTTAGAGATAGAGGTATAATCTTGTTTTTGAATTAATTCAGCTGGGAACAATTGAGAACCCATTCCCACTGCCGCTGCGCCTGCACCAAACCAGGTCTTCAAGCTTTCGCGGTTAGGTTCCACACCACCGGTTACCATGATTTTAGTCTTCGGCATCGGGCCTTGAATGGCTTTCACGAAAGCAGGTCCTACCACGTTTCCTGGGAATATTTTTACGTATTTAGCGCCTAAAATCTCCGCATTACGAATCTCTGTCAAGGTCATCGTGCCTGGCATCCACGGGATATTGTGTTTCGCACAAACCTCGCCTACGGAGGCCGTCGTAAAGGGTTGTAACATAAAATCTGCACCCATTTCAATGAATTCCGTCGCCTGTTGTGCATCGAAAATCGTTCCGATTCCTAACACTAAATCAGGGCATTCTTTTTCACAGAAGTCAATTAATTTCGCAAAGATGGCTGGAGCTGCTTCGCCGCGGTTCGTGAATTCAAATACGCGAATTCCACCGTCGTAGCAGGCTTTCAAAACGTTCTGGGCGATCGTTTGATCGGCGTTGAAAAATAAAGGAACGATAGGCGTTTCCGCTAATCGAGAGTATACTATATCTGCTGAATGTCTAGCCATGATTATCTTTTTAATCGTCCGGTAATATCACCACCCATGACGGTTTCAATTTCGTCTAAGTTCGATAAATTAATATCTCCTTCGATCGTATGTTTTAATGCAGATGCTGCCACCGCAAAGGCTAAAGACTTCGCCTCATCGCCATAAACCAAGTTTCCGTAAATGTATCCGGCCATGAAAGCATCTCCTCCGCCTATGCGATCGACGATTTGAGAGATTTCTACGGTGTCAGACTTAATCACTTTCGAGCCATCAAACGAGGTGGCAGATAAGGTGTTTTGGGAGGCAGAAATCTGACCTCTTTTGGTATTTATAATCTTCTTGATGTTCGGGAAACGCGCTTTAATCTGAACACAGATATCGTGCCAGCCACTTTTGTGTTTACCCGTAGGGACAATGTCTAAGATATCTTCCGCATCCGCTTTTCCGCACACGATAATGTCGCATTGTGCGATCAAATCAGGCATTACTTCTTTCACGGATTTTCCATATTGCCAAAGGTTCTTTCGGTAATTCACATCTGCCGAAATCGTCAACCCTTGCGCTTTAGCCTCTTTTAAAGCGGCTGTTAAAGCTACGGTTGCTGCCTCCGAAATGGCCGGCGTAATGCCCGTCCAGTGGAACCAACCCGCTCCTTGGAAGATTTCTTTCCAATTAAAATCAGCTGGATTCAAATTCGCAAAGGCAGAATCCGCCCGGTCATAGGTCACTTTGCTAGGGCGCATCGCTGCTCCAAACTCCACGAAATACAAGCCTAAACGGCCTTCTTTATAGGCTGTATGTGACATATCCACACCCACTTGGCGGTAATAACCAGTCGCTGCTTTGCCTAATTCGTTATTGGGAAAGCAAGTCACGTGTTCCGCAGGGATACCGATGTGGGCTAATCCGCCCGCCACGTTTGCCTCGCCGCCACCATAGGTAATGTTCAATGACTGAGCTTGGGTAATGCGACCATAGCCTGCAGGGCTTAAACGACCCATGATTTCCCCAAAAGTGATAACCTTCTTCATTACTCTTCGAAATTAAAAAATCCTGCCGCGTTGTTATACGAAATGTCTTGGACCAGCTTACCTATCCAAGCAATATCCGCCGGCAATTCGCCATTTTCCACGTCTGCGCCCAGTAAATTACATAAGATTCTTCTAAAATACTCATGTCTTGGAAACGAAAGGAAACTTCTGGAGTCTGTTAACATCCCCACGAAGTGGCTTAACATCCCCATATTGGATAAAGCATTGATCTGCTTTTCCATGCCGTCTTTTTGGTCCAAGAACCACCAACCCGACCCGAATTGCATCTTTCCTACAATCGTTCCATCTTGGAAATTACCCGTCATCGTCGCTAATAATTCGTTATCGCGAGGATTCAAATTATACAAGATCGTCTTCGCTAATTGATTCGTCGAATCTAACTGATTCAAGAATTTCGATAAAGGTCGCGCCTGCTCAAAATCCCCAATCGAATCAAATCCCGTATCAGGACCTAAAGTAGTCAATAAACGGTCATTGTTATTGCGAATCGCCCCTAGGTGGAATTGTTGCGTCCAACCTTTGGCATGATCTAAATGCGCAAAATACACCAGCATCGCTGATTTAAACTGCACTTTCTCTTTCTGATTAATCGTTTTACCGGTCATTAATCGCTCGAAAATGTGTGCGATTTCCTGCTCCGTATAATCGTCAGCGTAAATCTGCTCAAGCCCGTGGTCACTTAAACGACATCCCACTGAATGGAAAAAATCGTGTCTCGCCGCTATTGCTTTCTTGTAATCCGCTAAGCTTTGAATCTCCATGTTAGCCGCAGCTGACAATGAATTCACATACTCCACGAAAACGATTTCGTTATCAACGCCCATCGCTTTATCTGGACGGAAGGTAGGCAAGACTTTGATCGCAAATCCACTCGCTTTGATTTGTTGGTGATAAGCCAAATTGTCGATCGGATCATCCGTCGTACAAAGCACCTTTGCGTTCATTTTTAGCAATAAATTCCGCACAGAAAATTCCTTTGTACGCAAAAGGGCATTACACTGATCGTAAATGCGTTTTCCACTCTCCGCATTCAATAATTCGCTAATCCCGAAATAACGCTGTAACTCTAAATGTGTCCAGTGGTATAAAGGATTACGCATCGTGTAGGGCACCGTTTCCGCCCATTTCAAGAATTTCTCCTCGTCAGACGCATTTCCCGTGATGTATTTTTCATCCACACCATGTGCACGCATCGCCCGCCATTTGTAGTGGTCGCCGGCTAACCAGATTTGGGAAATGTTATCGAATTGCTTGTCTTCCGCGATTTGCTCCGGGATTAAGTGATTATGATAATCAATAATAGGCATCTGTGCCGCATATTGATGGTACAAAGTTTGTGCTGTCTCAGACTGCAACAAGAAATCTTTATCTAAAAACGCTTTCATCAGTTGTCGTTTAATTAATTCAGTAGCCAGTGGTCAGTGGTCAGTGGGCAGTGGGCAGTGGGCGGTGGTCAGTGGGCGGTGGTCAGTGGGCAGCCATCATTCACCATTTACCATTTACCATTCCTTCTTTATGCTTTATGCTCTATTCTTTATGCTTTAAATCTATACTCTTAAATATATTTCGTTACTCCCTCCACAAATCCAGGAACGGCCGTTAAATCTGTGCCCCATAGATCTGTATTGGATAATACTTTTTTCAAGTCAAAATCTTTCCAAGCCTCGTAGAAATAAGGCGCATAGTCACATTGGATAGGGTAGGCTTCTCCATTGCTATCGCCATAGTATTTTCCACCTTCTTCTCTCACCGCGTGCATAAATTGCAAGTAGGCTGCGAAGCCCATGCAGAAAAGTTCAGGAGCCTTGCCAAAGTTTTTAGCATAATTAACTAACAAGGGCACGTTACGCATACGCATTTTGGTGGTATACTGCACCGTAATGTCAATCAATTTGTGGTTGATGAACGGATTACGGAAACGGTCTAGCACTGAACGGCCAAAGCGATCTGCCACCTTGAAATCCATTTTATAAGGGATGCCCAGCGCTAATTCACTCAGCATTAAGTTCATGATCAATTTGCTTAAATAGCCATTCGCCATCACGTCTTTCACGAGACGGAAACCTAATAAAAAGGACATTCCGCATAATAAGGTGTGCGTTCCATTCAATAAGCGCAATTTCAATTCGCGGTAGATTTCGATATCCTCCGCAATGATGACCCCTTTATCTGCTGGGGCAAAGGAAAGCACCTCTTTTACTTTGGCCCCTCCTTGAATGGCCCACAGGCTATATACCTCCGAAATGATCATTAAGGAATCTTCATAGCCTACCTGCGCACAAATCTCTGCATTCGTTGCTGCATCCGGGCTACCAGGAACGATGCGATCCACTAGGGAATTACAGAAGTGATTCGCCGTTTCTAGCCAAGACACAAACTCCGCAGATAAACCGTGGTCCGCTGCTAATTTTAAGACAATGCCTTTTAACACATCTCCGTTGTTGATAATTAATTCCGTGGGAACAATGACCATTCCAGAGGCAGCAGATCCAGCGAAATGGGTGAAACGCGCATGCAAGAACGCCAATAATTTAGCGGGGAAAGAGTTAGGGCAACCGTTCGAAATCGGATCGTTTGCCACGTAAGTAATGCCTACCTCAGTTGTGTTCGAAAGGATGATTTGCATCTCTTCGCTCTTCGCGCATTCGATGATTTTATCCCAGTCCTTCGAAGCGGTGATGGTTCTGGAAATGGAGGAGTTAATGATGTTCTCTTCTTTAGCCACTCCATCTTCAATTCCTTTGATGCAATGCGTATACAATCCATCTTGTTCATCGAAGGCATCTGCCCCACCTTTAGTCGTCGATTTTACGACTACCACACGACCCTTAAAAATTCCGGCGCGGTTCGCTTTGTCGATATAGAAATCGCATAGTCCGCGTTGCAAAACCCCGGTCCCAAATTGCAGGACCTTCTCTGGATAGGAGAATATTTCCGGCGATGGAACTTGTAAAGCAATAGAAGATTGAAGTTTACCTGACTCCAGGAATTTTTTAGATAAGCGCATAGTAATTCTAATTTCATTTAAAAGTCAAAAATCCCACCTTTTTACCTGATTTTCAGCTAAAAAAATGGGATTAAATGACCTAAAACGTTTACGCTTCGCCTATGGGGCCGTTATAATTCATGGGGAATTGGAAACCTGCGGCATCCCCTTCCTTCATAATAGGGCCAAAGGCCTCCTCGTACTTCTGAACATTTTCTTGTAACGCCTGCATTAAACGGTAAGCGTGGTCAGGAGTCATCACAACTCTCGACTTTACTTTCGCCTTAGGCAAGCCTGGAAGGATGCGAATGAAGTCCATCACAAATTCAGATGGGCTATGTGCGATTAACGCCAAATTCACATAATGACCTTCCGCCATCTCTTCTGGAAGTTCGATATTCAGTTGATTTTCTTCTGCTGGGTTTTCCATATTTCTGTTCTAGTAAAAAATAAACCCCCGAACTTAAGAAAAGCCGGGGGTCTATTCAAATGAATCTACAAATTAGTTTGCAGCATCTACTTTTTCTTTCGCTTCAGCGATTTCTGCCGCTTCTTTCTTCGCTTCCATTGCTTTTAGCTCATCTTTCGATGTCACTAAAATGTTTTTGTAGCGACGAAGACCTGTACCTGCAGGAATCAAGTGACCTACGATAACGTTCTCTTTCAAGCCGTCTAAGGTATCTTGTTTCGCGCGGATAGACGCTTCAGAAAGTACTTTCGTAGTTTCCTGGAACGACGCAGCTGAAATGAATGATTCTGTTCCTAACGAAGCTTGCGTGATACCTTGTAAGTTAGAAGAAGAAACGGCTGCTTGCGCATCACGTACCTTCATTAATTTCAAGTCTCTACGTTTTAACGAAGAGTTCTCATCACGTAAAGCACGAGCAGAAAGAATCATACCTGCTTTGTATTTCTCTGAATCTCCAGCGTCAGTGATTACTTTTTGATCTAAGATCAAGTCGTTCTCGTGACGGAATACGAAACGATCTACGTTTTGACCTTGTAAGAATTGCGTATCACCTGGCTCTAGAATCTGTACTTTTTGCATCATTTGGCGAACGATACACTCGATGTGCTTATCATTGATCTTCACACCTTGTAGACGGTATACGTCTTGGATCTCGTTCACTAAGTATTCTTGTACCGCTGTAGGTCCTTTAATCTTCAAGATATCTGAAGGAGTGATAGCTCCATCAGAAAGTGGAGAACCCGCACGCACGAAGTCATTATTTTGTACTAAGATGAATCGTGTCAAAGGTACTAAGTAACGACGCTCAGCTCCCTCTTTCGGTGTCACGATAATCTCGCGATTACCACGCTTAATTGCACCGTAAGAAATTACTCCATCTATCTCCGTTACTACGGCTGGGTTAGATGGGTTACGTGCTTCGAATAATTCCGTTACACGTGGAAGACCTCCCGTAATGTCACGCGTTTTACCTGCTGCACGAGGAATCTTAGCGATAATTTGACCCGCTTTGATTTTATCTCCTTCGTCGATGGCTAAACGTGCACCTACTGGAACGTTGTATACTAAATCTTCTTTACCTTTTGCTTTAACGATAACGGATGGGTTCTTCGTCTTATCTTTTGATTCGATAATTACCTTCTCACGCATACCTGTTTGCTCATCCGCTTCCTCTTTGTAGGTATTATTTTCTTCGATAGCCTCGAATTCAATTTTACCTTCTGCTTCAGAAAGGATTACCGCGTTGTATGGATCCCAAGCACAGATTTCGTCTCCTTTTTTCACCGTTTGGCCTTCCTTAACGCGTAAGAATGAACCATAAGGGATGTTAGAAGAGATCAATACTTGTTTGTTCGCTGGGTTCACAATTTGAACCTCACCCGAACGTCCCATCACGATTTCTACTGGATTTCCATCTGCATCGGTAGAGCTTACAGAACGAACCTCTTCGAAGTTAATCACCCCGTCAAATTTCGCTTTAACGCTCGCATCTAAGGAAACGTTTTGTGCCGTACCACCCACGTGGAACGTACGTAAGGTTAACTGAGTACCTGGCTCACCAATCGATTGAGAGGCAATAACACCTACCGCTTCTCCTAAGTTCACCATAGAAGCAGTTGCTAAGTTACGTCCGTAACATTTCGCACACACACCGCTTTGCGTCTCACACGTTAATACCGAACGAATTTCTACGGACTCAATTGAAGTCTCATCAATTCTCGCTGCGATTGCCTCGTTGATCTCATCACCTGAAGCGACGATTAACTCATTGGTGATAGGATCGTATACATCGTGAATAGAAACACGACCTAAGATACGCTCAGATAATGGCTCGATGATCTCCTCATTGTCTTTTAATGGGAACACCTCGATACCACGTAAGGTACCGCAATCTTCTTCGTTCACGATAACGTCTTGTGCTACGTCGTGAAGACGACGAGTCAAGTAACCCGCATCGGCTGTTTTCAAGGCCGTATCTGCTAAACCTTTACGCGCACCGTGTGTAGAGATAAAGTACTCTAATACGTCAAGACCTTCTTTAAAGTTAGAAAGGATTGGGTTTTCGATGATTTCACCTACTGAACCTTGTAAGTTCTTCTGAGGTTTCGCCATCAAACCACGCATACCACCTAGTTGACGAATTTGCTCACGAGAACCACGGGCTCCAGAGTGCATCATCATGTAGATCGCGTTAAATCCTTGGTTATCCTCTTCCATCTGCTTCATCAAGGTCTCGGTAATTTTCGAGTTCACCTTAGTCCAGATGTCAATAACGGCATTGTAACGCTCGTTATCTGTGATTAAACCCATTAAGTAGTTATCCCAAACTGCTTGAACATCATCCTGTGCTTTCTTCACCAAGGAAGCTTTCTCAGCAGGAATTTGAACATCACCAATACCCATCGATAAACCACCGTGGAAGGCTTGTTGGAAACCTAATTCTTTGATATCATCTAAGAATTGCGCTGTACGAGCCATACCACAGATCTTGTGAACGTGTGAGATGATTTGTTGCAATTTCTTCTTAGTCAATAATTCATTGATGTAACCTACTTGCTCAGGAACACATAAGTTGAATAATACACGTCCAGCTACAGTTTCCACCATTTCTTGAACTAATGTACCATCTTCTTTACGTACCGTCGCTTTCACTACGATGTTCGCGTGTTTAGACAATTTCTTCTCGTTCAAGGCGATAACAACCTCCTCAAATCCGTAGAAACGGTGTCCTTCTCCCTCAACCTTGTGGTCTGGAGTGGACTTGCGTCCTTTAGTTACATAATATAAACCTAACACCATGTCCTGAGATGGTACCGTGATAGGCGCACCATTCGCTGGGTTCAAGATGTTATGAGAGGCAAGCATTAATAAGGAGGCTTCCAAAATCGCTTCATGTCCTAGTGGAACGTGAACCGCCATCTGGTCACCATCGAAATCGGCGTTAAAGGCCGTACACGTTAATGGGTGCAATTGGATTGCTTTTCCTTCGATTAATTTCGGTTGGAAAGCTTGGATACCTAAACGGTGAAGCGTAGGAGCACGGTTTAAAAGAACTGGGTGTCCTTTCATTACGTTTTCCAAAATATCCCAAACCACTGGATCCTTACGATCAACAATTTTCTTCGCAGACTTAACTGTCTTCACGATACCACGCTCGATCAACTTACGGATCACAAACGGCTTGAATAATTCTGCCGCCATGTCCTTCGGAAGACCACACTCGTGCATTTTCAATTCTGGACCTACCACGATAACCGAACGACCTGAATAATCGACACGCTTACCTAATAAGTTTTGACGGAAACGACCTTGCTTACCTTTCAACATATCAGAAAGAGACTTCAAGGCACGGTTACCTTCAGAACGAACCGCATTTACTTTACGTGAGTTGTCAAATAAGCTATCTACAGCCTCTTGCAACATACGTTTTTCGTTACGTAAGATTACCTCTGGTGCTTTGATCTCGATCAAACGCTTCAAACGGTTGTTACGGATAATCACACGACGGTATAAATCGTTCAAATCAGATGTCGCAAAACGACCTCCATCTAATGGCACCAATGGACGCAATTCCGGTGGAATTACAGGTACCATTTTGATGATCATCCACTCTGGACGGTTATCGATACGACCTACTGACTCACGGAACGCTTCTACCACTTTCAAACGCTTCAAGGCTTCAGCCTTACGTTGTTGAGAGGATTCTGTGTCCGCAGAGTGACGTAAGTCAGCCGATAAGCTGTCTAAGTCAATACGAGATAATAACATGTTTAACGCGTCAGCACCCATTTTCGCGATGAATTTCTGTGGATCTTCATCTGGTAAATGTTGGTTCTCGCGCGGTAATTTGTCTAAGATATCTAAGTACTCGTCTTCAGTTAAGAAATCTAGGTATTGGCTACCAATCTTTCCTTCTTCCGCGTACATACCCGGTTGAACTACAACGAAACGCTCGTAATAGATTACTTGGTCTAATTTCTTCGTAGATAGACCTAGCATATAACCGATTTTGTTTGGTAAGCTACGGAAGTACCAGATGTGTGCTACTGGAACCACTAATTCGATGTGGCCCATACGCTCACGACGTACTTTTTTCTCCGTTACTTCTACACCACAGCGATCGCAAATGATGCCTTTGTAACGAATACGCTTGTATTTACCGCAGTGGCACTCCCAGTCCTTTGTAGGACCGAAGATACGCTCGCAAAACAAACCGCCCATTTCGGGTTTGTAGGTACGGTAGTTGATGGTTTCCGGTTGTGTTACCTCGCCATTAGACCCCTCTAAGATGGACTCAGGAGAGGCTAGTGAGATGGTTACTTTTTGGAAATCGCTATTCAGCTTTCTAGTCTTTTTAAATGACATTTTCTATGTATTTTATTGGAAAATGAACTCTTTTTTAAAGGGCCGAAGCCCTGTTATGTTAGTCAAGGGTGATTTCAAGGGCTAAACCTCTCAATTCGTGAATCAATACATTGAATGATTCTGGAATGTTAGGCTTAGGCATGTTTTCCCCTTTTACAATAGCTTCGTAAGCTTTAGCGCGACCGATCACATCATCAGACTTCACAGTTAAGATCTCTTGCAAGATATTTGCTGCACCGAAGGCCTCTAATGCCCAAACCTCCATCTCACCAAAACGCTGACCACCAAACTGAGCTTTACCACCCAATGGTTGTTGTGTAATTAATGAGTAAGGTCCGATCGAACGTGCGTGCATCTTATCATCCACTAAGTGACCTAGTTTCAACATATAGATGATACCTACAGTCACCGGTTGATCAAATTTATCACCCGTTAAACCATTGTATAAATACGTACGACCCCATTCTGGTAGATTGGCTGCTGCTAATTCAGCGGCAACCTCTGCCTCGGTTCCACCGTCAAAAATAGGCGTTGCATAACGCTTACCTAATTTTTGTCCAGCCCAACCTAATACGGTCTCGTAAATTTGTCCTAAGTTCATACGAGATGGTACCCCTAGTGGATTCAATACGATATCTACTGGTGTTCCATCTTCTAAGAATGGCATATCTTCTTCACGAACGATACGAGCAACAATACCCTTATTACCGTGACGACCCGCCATCTTATCACCCACTTTTAACTTACGTTTCTTAGCTACATATACCTTCGCTAATTTCACGATACCAGCAGGTAATTCATCACCTACTTCTAACACGAAACGCTCACGCTTGAACTGACCAGCAATTTCGTTACGACGTACATGGTAGCTCTTAATTAAAGCTAAGAAAGTCGCGTTAGTCGCTGCATCAGCTGTTGCCTCTTCTACGATCAAATCTGAAAGTAAATTTGCCTCTTCAGGAACGGCATACGTTGACTCATCGCGGTATAAGTTTTTATCTGGGAATAATAATTCTTCGATATTTTTTGCTGTGAATTTAACCCCTTTCTCTACGATCACTGTGCCAAACTTGTGACGGATACCACCACAGGTTTTACCAGCTAATAAAGCAACGGTCTTTTCAATCATGATCTTACGAACCTCAAGAAGGTCTTTGCTGTATTGCTTCATGACTAACTTCAATTCCGCTTTCGACTTATCACGTTGATCCTTATCCTTTTTAGGACGAGAGAACAACTTCGTGTCGATAACCACCCCTTTTAACGATGGCGGCGCTTTCTTCGAAGCATCTTTCACATCACCCGCTTTGTCACCAAAGATGGCACGTAATAATTTCTCTTCTGGAGTTGGATCAGACTCACCTTTTGGTGTAATCTTACCAATTAAGATATCTCCTTCTTTCACCTCAGAACCCACGCGAACAACACCGTTCTCGTCTAGGTTACGAACAGTTTCCTCAGAAACGTTCGGGATTTCAGAAGTTAATTCTTCCTCACCACGTTTCGTATCACGTACCTCTAATTCGAATTCCTCAATGTGGATCGAAGTAAAGATATCGTCACGAACCACTTTTTCAGACATCACGATCGCATCCTCAAAGTTGTAACCTTTCCATGGCATGAACGCCACCTTCATGTTACGACCTAAAGCTAGCTCACCTGCTTGAGTAGCATAACCCTCGCAAAGCGCTTGACCTTTCACCACTTTTTGTCCTTTGAAGACAATTGGTTTCAAGTTGATTGTTGTATCCTGGTTCGTTCTACGGAACTTGATTAATTTGTATTCTTTTGTAGAACCGTGGAAGCTTACTAATTTTTGCTCCTCTGTTTGATCGTAGTTCACCACGATGCGTAATGCATCTACGTATTCGATTACACCACTTCCTTCAGCCACTACTAAAGTACGAGAGTCAATCGCCACGCGGTGTTCTAAACCGGTACCTACGATAGGTGCTTCAGGGCGTAACAATGGCACCGCTTGGCGCTGCATGTTCGATCCCATCAAGGCACGGTTCGCATCATCATGTTCTAAGAAAGGAATCATAGAAGCCGCAACCGAAACAATTTGGTTAGGCGCTACGTCCATATATTGTGCATCTGCTGGATTCACTAAAGGGAAGTCACCTTCGAAACGTGCTTTTACACGCTCAGATAAGAATTTACCCGTTTTGTCAATCTGCGCATTGGCTTGAACGATGTTCTTTCCATCTTCTTCTTCCGCTGTTAAATACGAAACAGCAGTAGTCGTATCTACTTTACCTGATTCGATCACACGGTAAGGAGTTTCGATGAAGCCCATTCCATTCACTTTCGCGTGAACGCAAAGAGAAGAAATCAAACCGATGTTAGGTCCCTCTGGCGTTTCAATCGTACAAAGACGACCGTAGTGCGTGTAGTGAACGTCACGAACCTCGAAACCAGCTCTTTCACGAGAAAGACCGCCTGGCCCTAGGGCAGACATACGACGCTTGTGCGTAATCTCAGCCAATGGATTCGTTTGATCCATGAATTGAGATAGCTGATTTGTTCCAAAGAACGAGTTAATCACAGACGATAAGGTACGTGCATTAATCAAGTCTACTGGCTTAAAGTCCTCGTTATCACGAACGTTCATACGTTCTTTAATTGTACGAGCCATACGTGCAAGACCTACACCGAACTGAGCGTATAATTGCTCACCCACGGTACGTACACGACGGTTAGACAAGTGGTCAATATCATCGACAACCGCGCGAGAGTTGATCAAACCGATCAAATACTTCACGATAGAGATGATATCTTCTTTTGTCAATACCTTAATATCCATTGGGATATCGTGGCCTAATTTTTTATTGATACGGTAACGACCTACTTCGCCTAAATCATAACGCTTGTCTGAGAAGAACAAGTTTTGGATGATATCACGTGCCGTTTGCTCATCTGGAGCATCCGTGTTACGTAATTGCTTGTAGATAACTTCAACCGCCTCTTTCTCTGAGTTCGACGTATCTTTTTGTAAGGTATTGTAGATGATGTTGTAATCAGATACGTTCACATCGTCTTTGTGTAAGATGATGGTGCTTGATCCTGATTCCAAAATCGTCTCGATCTCGTTCTCTGTAATAACGGTATCACGTTCGATCAAGATTTCGTTACGGTCGATAGAAACTACCTCACCAGTATCTTCATCTACGAAGTCTTCTTGCCACGTTTTCAAAACCCTCGCAGCTAAGCGACGTCCCACCGTTGACTTTAAAGTCTTCTTATCCACCTTCATTTCTTCAGCTAAGCCAAATAAATCAAGGATGTCTTTGTCATTTCCGTAACCAATCGCACGAAGCAATACTGTTACTGGGAATTTCTTTTTACGGTCGATGTACGCATACATCACATTGTTAACGTCTGTAGCAAATTCAATCCAAGAACCCTTGAATGGAATGATACGAGCAGAATACAATTTCGTTCCATTCGTATGCTTCGATTGCGCGAAGAATACACCTGGCGAACGGTGCAACTGAGAAACGATGACACGCTCAGCGCCGTTGATCACGAATGATCCACGTTCTGTCATGTAAGGAATGTTTCCTAAGAATACTTCTTGTTCGATGGTTTGGAAATCTTCGTTGTCTGTATCGTTACAGATCAAACGCAATTTCGCTTTTAAAGGCACTGAATACGTTAAACCGCGGTCGATACACTCGTCTACCGAATATTTCGGCGGATCTACAGAGTAGTCAACGAACGACAAAACGAAATTTTCCCGCGAATCTGCGATGGGAAAATTCTCAGCAAACACTTTAAATAAACCTTCGTCAGTACGATTCTCAGCAGCTGTCTCTAGCTGGAAAAAATCCTGAAAGGATTTGATTTGGATATCCAGAAAATCTGGATAATCGATCACAGACTGCGTTTTCGCAAAGCTGTGTCTTCCTGTGGCAGTGATGTTACTCAAGGCTTTATACGTTTTAAATTAAATGAAAAATGGCCCTAAGGGCACAATTTAAAGCTGAAATGCCTCGTAGATGAAAAAATGATTCCCCTTTGCGCTTCCCCTACGATAAAGGAATTGTGTTTCAGAAATCATTTTTTTGGATAGGCCCGAAGGCTTGTATCCTAAAATAGCCTGCAAAGGTACTGATAATTTTCTGAAATACAAGGGGGTTGTGAGATTTTTATTGGAGATTGCTCTTAAATAAATAATAAAGCACAGAGCATAAAGAATAAAGTTGGAATCGCCATAAGCGATGTCTTTATGAAGTGTAGAGGTCTGCTTTTCTACAACAACGAAAATGGGGCTTCAGCCTCATTTTTAACCAACTTTATTCTTTATGCTTTATGCTTTCAAATCGACCACTAATGAAAACTAAACTAATGTATTACCTCCGCTTCGTCCTCGCCTATACCCACGACGAGATCAAAGGAATTCTTGTGCTCTTTGGAATGATGGGTTTGTATGTACTTTATTATATAGGAAACGAACTATATAAGAAGGAGCAGGAAAAATTGGAATTTAATCCGGTAGTATGGGAGGCGAATTATAAGAAGATTAGTCCGAAGTCGTTCACTGCGCGAAAGTCAGGAGGGAGAGAGTCCGAAGTCCGGGGGAAAGGATGGGTCGACTATGGGAATTTTAAGTCCAGAGGGAAAGAGTCCGATGGGAAGGAGTCCGGAGTCCGGAGAAGGCAGCAAGCCATCGATATCAATACCGCAGATTCAACAGCATGGGTGGCACTGAATGGAATCGGGCCGGGGTTTGCGAAACGGATCATTACGTATAGAGATAAGTTGGGTGGGTTTTACCAGGTGGATCAATTGAAGGAGGTGTATGGTTTGGACTCGATTTGGGTAAAAGAAAATAAGGCACTATTAAAGGTAGGGGCGGGGGTGTATCGCTTTCTGAAGATTAATCAGGTGGAATGGAAGGACTTTAGGCATCCGTATTTGCCTTATGGGCAGTCGAAGGTGGTTTTGGCCTACAGAAAACAACATGGTCCTTTGAAGGATTTCGAAACCTTACAGCAAATTCAATTGCTAGATCAGGTGGCCTGGAGGCGATTGAAACCTTACCTCAACTTTGATGCGCCATTGCATGCGCCTTGATAATAAGTAGAAAACACGTAATTTAGTATCCTATTTATTACACATCAACGAAACAATATGTCCTCAGGAGTTTTTCAAGTGCCTACACCTGTGAATGAGCCTATTTTGCAATATGGCCCTAATTCAGCAGAGAGATCCAAATTAAAGCAAACCCTTTCGGATTTGCGTAATCAACAAATTGACGTGCAGATGCGCATCGCAGGTCGTTCGGTGAAGGGTGCCAAAAAAGTCGCCATGACTTGCCCCCACGATCACCAACACGTGTTAGGTCACTATTATGAAGGAGGAAAAGCGGAGGTTGCTCAGGCGATTGACGCGGCTTTGGAAGCTAGATCCGCCTGGGCATCAATGCCTTGGGAGGATCGCGCGGCGATCTTTTTGAAAGCGGCAGATCTTTCGGCGACTAAATATCGAATGCAATTAAATGCGCGCACGATGTTAGGTCAATCGAAGAATGCCTACCAGGCGGAAATTGATGCGGCGTGTGAGTGGATTGATTTTTTGCGTTTTAACGTGCATTACGCACAACAGATTTATAGCGAACAACCGATTTCGTCACCCGGCGTGTGGAATCGCTTGGAATACCGTCCTTTAGAGGGCTTCGTTTATGCCTTGACTCCGTTCAACTTCACGGCGATCGCGGGTAATTTACCAGCGGCACCTGCTTTGATGGGGAATACGGTCGTTTGGAAGCCATCGCCTACGCAGGTGTATTCCGCGGGATTATTGATGGAGATTCTAGAGGAGGCGGGTTTGCCGGCTGGCGTGATCAATTTAGTGTTAGCGGATGGTCCGGAAGCGGGGGAGGTTGTTTTCGCTCACCGGGACTTTGCAGGAATTCACTTTACGGGATCGACGGGCGTGTTCCAGACGATTTGGAAGAATATAGGCCAAAACATTGCCAACTACAAGTCCTATCCTCGGATCGTAGGCGAAACGGGCGGAAAGGACTTCGTGGTAGCCCATTCCTCAGCAGATGCGAAAGCATTAACAACCGGATTAATCCGTGGCGCCTTCGAATACCAAGGCCAAAAATGCTCCGCAGCCTCTCGCGCCTACATCCCCGCTTCTTTGTGGCCAACGGTTGAAAAGCAATTGAAAGCAGATGTAGCCGCGATCAAAATGGGCGGCACAGAAGATTTCGAAAACTTCGTGAACGCGGTGATTGATGCCAAAGCTTTCGCGAAAATCACCTCTTATATAAGTGAAGCGAAAAAGTCCCCAGAAGTAAGCGTCATTTCAGGCGGAAATTTCGACGATTCGAAAGGCTATTTCGTAGAACCTACGATCTTATTAACGACGAATCCGACCTACCGCACGATGGTGGAAGAGATTTTTGGCCCGGTTTTAACGATCTATGTATATAATGATGCAGATTGGAAAGAAACCCTAGCCCTAGTTGATTCTACATCAGCCTATGCCTTAACGGGTGCGATTTTCGCACAAGACAAATATGCGATGCTGGAAGCGATGAAAGTGCTAGAAAATGCGGCAGGTAACTTATACTTAAATGATAAGTGTACGGGAGCCGTGGTAGGTCAGCAACCTTTTGGCGGTGCGCGCGCCTCTGGAACGAATGACAAGGCGGGTTCTTATTTGAATCTATTGCGTTGGGTTTCTCCGCGTACAGTGAAAGAAGTCTTTGTTTCCCCTACGGATTTCCGCTACCCCTTCTTAGAAAAGTAATAATCTATTTAGTGTCCAAAAAACGCCAAATCCTCGTAGAATTAATTTTTGCGAGGATTTTTTATTTTTTATTTAAAATTTTTCTCTTTGATTTTCAGTGTTTTAGCCAATAGTCAGCAAAAAGTTTCCTGTCTTAACTTGCGTTTAAAAAAATAATCCTACATCTTTGCACTCCCAATCGCTAGGAACAGAAGGTTTCTAGAGCTAGACTGAGAGTAAATCAGGTGATTAAGTTCACGACAGAGCGGGTTGCTTTGGAAGATTTATTGGAAGTACAAGAGTTCTTTGACGTGTTGATAGAAATAAAGAAGAGATGCTGTGTTTAAATCACAGTGTCGAAATAGTAGCATTCAAGACAAGGATAATGACAATTTTCTTATATTAATAAGAGCAGTCAAACATCCAAAGATTATTTACAATGGAGAGTTTGATCCTGGCTCAGGATGAACGCTAGCGGCAGGCCTAATACATGCAAGTCGAACGGTGTCTTCGGACATAGTGGCGCACGGGTGCGTAACACGTATGCAACCTACCTTACATTGGGGGATAGCCTTTCGAAAGGGAGATTAATACCGCATAAGACAGTAGCTGGGCATCCAGCAGCTGTTAAAGATTTATCGATGTAAGCTGGGCATGCGTCCAATTAGCTAGTTGGTGAGGTAACGGCTCACCAAGGCAATGATTGGTAGGGGAACTGAGAGGTCAATCCCCCACACTGGCACTGAGATACGGGCCAGACTCCTACGGGAGGCAGCAGTAGGGAATATTGGGCAATGGACGCAAGTCTGACCCAGCCATGCCGCGTGCAGGATGAAGGCGTTATGCGTTGTAAACTGCTTTTATACAGGAAGAAACGACTCTTGCGAGAGGCATTGACGGTACTGTATGAATAAGCACCGGCTAACTCCGTGCCAGCAGCCGCGGTAATACGGAGGGTGCAAGCGTTGTCCGGATTTATTGGGTTTAAAGGGTGCGCAGGTGGTTTATTAAGTCAGTGGTGAAAGACGGTCGCTCAACGATTGCAGTGCCATTGAAACTGGTAGACTTGAGTAAAGTAGAGGTGGGCGGAATTGATAGTGTAGCGGTGAAATGCATAGATATTATCAAGAACTCCAATTGCGTAGGCAGCTCACTTGGCTTTTACTGACACTCATGCACGAAAGTGTGGGTATCAAACAGGATTAGATACCCTGGTAGTCCACACTGTAAACGATGATAACTAGGTGTCGGCCGAATCTGGTCGGTGCCACAGCGAAAGCGTTAAGTTATCCACCTGGGGAGTACGCCGGCAACGGTGAAACTCAAAGGAATTGACGGGGGTCCGCACAAGCGGTGGAGCATGTGGTTTAATTCGATGATACGCGAGGAACCTTACC
>VFQS010001372.1_pt1 | contig 22559 bp, 21 predicted proteins | sample 3512361 | NCBI WGS metagenome assembly VFQS01 (sample SAMN10412375, study PRJNA504923) | tailings metagenome | isolation source: Relicate 1 Philex TSF3 active mining | place: Philippines
TCACACCTAACCCTCTACCTTAGGTTGAGAGTTCGCACCCCTGTTGGATTGTGAATCCGTACCCTTTCGGCAGGGGCTGTTGTGTCTTAAGACACCGCCACGAATTGGCAATCGCACATATCGCACCGCACGCCTGCTTTGATGACTGAGGCACTTGCGCGGATTATCTGCTCACAAGGGCATTGTGCCTTGATGAGGTTGGTATTTCTGCCTTTCTTCTTTGCCTGCTCGCCACCTAGTGCCACAAGGTCAAAGGCGTTGGTTAATACCTTGAGCGCCTTAGCCCATCGCTTTGCGCCAAACTCGGTCAACTCGGTCGCAGCGTGTCCCTTGCCTTTGATTTCTATGGTCTTAAGACCTAATTCCTCCGCCTGCTTCTTAAACTTTGCGTTGTGGTATTGGTTAGATGAGCAATCTTCAATCCCGTTGGCGTGGTTGAGAGAGTGCGCCACCTCATGGAGGAGGGTGCTTAGCAATTCTGCAGGGGTGGTGAAATGCTCAAGGTTAAAGGCGATTTCATTGAAAGATTCTTCCCCTGCCTTCCATGGGGTGGAGGGGGTGAAATGACCCTTTCTGCCCTTGAGGTCGCGGGTCACTAGCAAAGTGGCGCGGGGTGCGCCTGTTTCTGCCTTAATCAAATCGTGAGCGGTTTCTAGTGCTTTGGTGATTGTTGAGAGTGCCTCGGCTTTGGTTGTTGCCTTTGCTTTGGTTGCGGTTGTTGCGGTCATTTCTTGTTCTCCTGTCTTGAGTCCGATTTGAACTCATAGGAGATTTATACGCCTCGCCTTTGAGCGCGGTCAAATCCAAATGAGCGTGAGTTGAAAAAAACTTTGTGAGATGCGTCACACCGCGGGAAGTGAGCGTGAGCCTGTGCGTGTCTCAATATGTGAGACGGCAAGGCATGCGGGGCAAGGCAAGGCAGGCGATGCGGGGTGCGCGGGGGATATTGAGCGCGGGGGATTTGAGAGTAAAAGCAAAGCAAGCCACCAGCACTACACGCAAAGCCCTCAAGCCCTGCAAAGCAAAGAGCAAGCAAAGCAGAAAGTAGAGGAGTGAGCGTGCATGCTTCACCCCAGGGTTATTAAACCCGTGGCGTGTATGTGTATGTGTATCTACCTACATAAGTTTGCTAGGATTCGTAGGCTCTGACCTGCGGTTTTGTACAAAAAACCCGCACAAGAAAAAAAGTTCGTACAAAAGTGTCCGCTAAGGACCTTTTGGACACCTATAGTATAAGTGAGAGGCGAAATAATCGGAGCCTCTCCACTAGCAAGCAGCGACCCTGGGGGTCGCCCCTAGAAGAAGCCCTAACCTTCGGCTTCGTTTAGACTACGCCTACGGTTAGGAGTTAAGCCCGAAACTTCCATTATTGCGTTTCGGTATGCCTATGGAGAGAAAAAGAACAACTGCTGCTAGCCATCGCAGCGATGCTATCAAAAAGCAAATCATTGAATTTTTAATGGAGGGGTACTCTGTCCAACGAGCCATGGATGCCGTTGGCAGAAGCGTTAAGACCTACGAATACTACCGAAAGATAGACCAAGAGTTTGCCACCCAGGTGGATAAGGTCCGTAGTATGACTGCCCGTGGAGAAATTGGCGGGGCTAGAGGGGAAGTACCACCCTTCCCTGAGTTCTCAGAAAAATACCTAGGCACAAAGGTGTTCAAGCACCAAGAGCATTGGATAGATTTATTGGAGGGTAGAGAACCTTCGGATGTTCATCCTGCCATTACCCATGAAGCGGGTAGCCCAGATTTATTGATTGTCAATACTCCACCAGAACACGCAAAGTCCACGACCATTACGGTCAACTATGCGGTCTATCGGATTTGCCAGAACCCTAATATCAGAATAATGATTGTGTCCAAGACACAGGCTATGGCTCAAAAGTTCCTGCTCTCCATAAAGAACAGACTTACGCATCCAAAGTATCAGGACTTGCAACTCACCTTTGGTCCACCAGGGGGATTTCAAAAAGGCTCTGATTCATGGAAGCAGGACCTCATTTACCTATCCTCTGAATCAAGAGACTCAGGCGAAAAGGACCCTACTGTACAGGCTATCGGTATCCGTGGTCATATCTACGGCGCTCGTGCTGATTTAATCATCATGGACGACTGTGTTGACCATACCAACGCCCATGAGTACGAGAAGCAGATTGACTGGATTCAGTCGGAAGTTATGTCCCGTATTGATAACGATGGTGGTCGCCTTCTTGTAATTGGAACCCGCCTTCGTCCAAAGGACTTGTACTCAGAATTGCGTGACCCTGCTCGCTACCCTGATGAGACTTCCCCATGGACCTACTTTGCACAACCTGCAGTTTTAGAATTTGACGAGGACCCTGAGAAGTGGACAACGCTTTGGGCTAAGACCAACATGCCACCCGTCTCTGGTAAAGGTACGCCTGACGAGAACGGGCTGTATGCCAAGTGGGATGGACCCGCACTTCATAAGAAGCGCTCTCGTATTTCTCCAAACTTGTGGGCTATGGTTTATCAACAGCAACAGGTTCACGAAGATTCAGCATTTCCTACCGCAGCGGTTAAGGGCATCATCAATGGCGCTCGTAACATCGGCACAATACCTAAGGGTAAGAACGGTGTTCGCTATAACGGTATGGATGGATTGATTGTAGTCGCTGGGTTAGACCCCGCAGGCTCTGGTTATACAGCAGCCGTATGTCTAGCACTAGATGTCTCTACACAAAAACGCTATCTCTTGGATGTATCTAACAAGGCAGCGATGAAGCCAGACGAAATCAGAGAACTGATTAAGGGCTGGACAGACAGATACAGAGTTTCTGAGTGGCGAGTTGAGAAGAACGCTTTTCAAACTATGTTGACTCAGGACCGTGAGGTACGGGAATACCTGTCGTCACGGGGTGCAATTTTACGCGAACATCATACGGGTCAAAACAAATGGGACACCAACTTCGGAGTTGCATCCCTGACGACCCTCTTTCATGGTTGGGACGAAGGTAATGCTCTTATTGAGTTCCCATCAACCCACGCTTCCGAAGGTTTAAAGACTCTTATCGAGCAACTTGTTACCTGGTATCCAGATGCGCCTAAGTCGCAAAAGACGGATACCGTTATGGCTTTCTGGTTTGCTGAACTTGGCTGTCGAGACAGGTTGGTAAGTGCAAGTAACTTTGCAAAATCACATAACCGTATGAATATGTTTCATACAAAGTACGACCAATCACGACAGATTACCGTTAATTTAAATGACTACAACTATTCATAGAACTGGAGGTGGGTGCGATTCTAACTGTTGATGAAATTAAAGATAACTTCCTCGTTGTCAAGCAGGTTTTTGCCGAGCGCGACAGTCGCATGGAAGATGTCCTCCTAGTTCGTAAAGGTCGCATGCGCGATGTGTACCCTGATTTGTTCCCAGATGGTCCTTTCGAGAACCCAATCGTGGCAAACATGGTGGATATTTCTGCGCGTGACTTATCAGAAGTTATCGCACCACTACCTGCATTTAACTGCAACTCACCTACTATGGTTTCTGAGAAGGAACGCAAGAAGGCTGATAAGCGTGAGGAGATTGTCAACGGCATTGTTGACTTCTCAGACTTGCAGACCCAGATGTTTACAGCATCGGACCGTTATGTAACCTACGGATTTGTACCTGCACAGGTTGAGTACGATTTAGAAGCCAAGATGCCACGCATCCGTTTCTTAGATGCCTATGGTTCATACCCAATGCTTGACCGCTTTGGTCGCGTTCAGTATTTCTACCAGAGAATTCAGAAGTCTGTAACCGAGTTGATGGCTGCATACCCAGAGTATGCCCACATCATTTACAACAAAGAAGAAAATACAGACTCATCAATGATTGAAGTCGTGCGCTATCACGACAAAGACCAGGATGTTTTGTTTATCCCATCACGCAATAACCTTGTTATTGACCGTGCAGCCAATCCACTTGGCGAAGTAATGATTCGTGTTGTACAGCGACCATCTATTGACTCACAGGCTCGTGGTCAATTTGATGATGTACTTGCAATTCAGGTTGCAAAGGCACGCTACGCACTCCTTTCTCTTGAAGCAGCAACTAAGGCAGTCCAGGCTCCTATCGTAGTTCCACGCGATGTAAGCGATATGGCACTTGGTCCAGATGCTGTTATCCAAACAGAGCGCCCACAAGATGTACGCCGTGTATCTATCGAAATTCCTGGCGGTACTTTTGCTCAACAGCAAGTCCTAGAAGGTGAACTACGCCTAGGCTCACGCTATCCTGAATCTCGTACAGGTAATATTGATGCTTCAATCGTTACAGGTCGTGGTGTTCAGGCGCTTATGGGTGGCTTTGATACACAGATTAAGACAGCACATGCAATGTTTGCTCGTGCTTTCGTAGAACTTTTGTCTTTAGCACTTAAGACAGATGAAAAGATTTTTGGTAATGTTGAGAAGAACCTACGCGGTACACGCAACGGTACTCCTTACAACATTAAATACAAGCCAAGCCGTGACATTGATGGTGACTACACCGTTGATGTTCAGTATGGTTTGATGGCAGGACTTGACCCTAACCGCGCTTTGGTCTTTGGACTACAGGCACGAGGCGATAAGTTAATCTCACGCGACTTCCTTCGCCGTCAAATGCCGTTCTCTTTCAATGCAACACAGGAAGAAGAAAAGGTTGACACCGAAGAACTACGCGATGCGATGAAGCAAGCGATTGCTTCTTATGCGCAGGCTATTCCAGCACTTGCATCTCAGGGTCAGGACCCGTCAGATATTCTGTATAAGTTATCTTATGTTATTAACGAGCGCCAGAAGGGAACCTCTATCGAGGTTGCGGTTTCTGATGCGTTCAAACCACAGAATCCCCCACCTGGCGAGATGACCCCTGAGGGTGTAAGTCCCGAAATTCTTGGGCAAGCAGGCGCGGTCCCACCAGGTGCGGGGCAACTTCCAGAAGGACTCAGCCCAACAGGTCGTATGGTCGGAGTAGCACCAGGACAGATTGCTCCAGGTGGACGACCAGATGTTCAATCTCTATTAGCAAGTTTAACTCAGCGAGGCGAACCTAATTTGCAGGCATCGCTAATCAGACGACTACCAGCGTAAGGAGGTGAACAAATGAAGAAAGCATCAGCACTTAAGAAGGGCTACAGCAAGAAGCCTGCTAACCAGGGTTCAGCAGGAAAGCCTAATGTACAGAAGCCAATGATGGCAAAGAAGGCATCCTCTAAGGGTGGCAAGACATACTTCTCAGCCAATCCATCAGGTACACGCGGTTCAAAGAACAAGTAATACATACAGTCGGCTGCTATGAAAAGCAGAGTTAGTGGGTTGATAACCGCGATTAACACATCAAATAGTCCTGAGCATTTGACATTAAAAGGCTCACAATTATTTACAAGAGCGCTAATTTAGCATAGAGGTAATTATGGCAGAGAAAGCAAATCAAAATTTCCAGGTATCAGCGACAGGTGGTGCTGGTTCAAGCGGACAGGCAGCACAGTACGCTGCTGGTATTGACAATGCAGGAGATTTTTATGAACTTCAAACTCAAGCCCCAATGTCAAAGTCTGGCGTACAGTTGCCAAATAGAGGTAATCCTGTTACACCTAAGATGCCAGTTGGCGATATTGTTCCTCTCAATGCTCCAACACTCTATCCAGAAGAAGGGGTAGATACAGGAGCAGCGCTCGGACCTAACGCAGGTCAAGAAGTAATGGCAGCACCTAGCATGCTTGCAGCGCAAAACAATGAAGATATTGCTGCGCTCGCTGCTTATCTGCCTTTCTATGCAAAGATTGCAGAATCACCACAAGCAACAAATGCAACTCGTAACTGGTATCGCTACATCCGTAGCCAGGTACAGGGACAGGCTCAATGAGTTGGATTGATAACCTTGGCAAGATGGCAAAGTCTGCTATTGACTTTACTGGATTGCCTGGACTATTTAAAGATTTAGCAACTGCTGGGTCCAACGATGACCCGTGGTATGTGGATGGTATCAACCTTGCAAAGAATACAGTCAAGGTTACAACCACACCCGTTCGTGCTGCTGTCGGTGGATTACTTGCCGTTGGTGAAGCATCATACGAATTAGGTGGCAAAGTACGCCGTGAAGGTGTTGAGGCAATCCTTGACCAACCTTTCATGTACAACAAGTTTAAGAACAAGAACGAGTCATACGCCGACTACACCGCACGCGTTGAGCGCGAAAAAGAAAACATTAGTTTGGGACAGGCGACTCTCTCGATTCTTTCTCCTGGCAAAAACGCTGGCGACAAGTCAGGCTGGCTCCAGGACTGGACAGATAACAACCTTAAGTTTTTATCTGCTGGCTTTGACCTGTTTGACCCAATGGACCGTGAGGCTGCGTTTCAGGACCAGTACACAGGTAAGTTTTTATCAGGTATTCAGGACATTACTGCATCAACAATTATTGACCCATTAACCTTTACAGGTTTTATTGGCAAGGGTGCGGTCATTGCAGCCAAGGCTCCGATGCTAGATACAATCTCTGGCAAGACTGCTCGTGCAGTATTTGGTAAGTTTGCAATGACAGAGGAACGCCTTGATAACATCTTGATGCAAGCACTTGATGGTAAAGGCGAAGGTCTTACCGACATTAACTTTTTGGCTAACTCAGGCGCTAAAGAACAATACGAATACTGGCGCAAGAAGAAAGTCACTAACCCAGATGCCATGGCATATCTCTTTGGTCGCGCACAGACTAAAGAAGAAGTGGTTGACACTTTCCGTGCTGTAATGTACAAAGACTCAGCAGCACTCTCAAAGATTGCAGATGCTGACTCTGAGGCTGGTATGGTCCTTGATGCACTCAATGATGTGCCACATCCACACCGCATGCTTCTTGAGGGTAAGTCAGATGGAGACTTAATCACTTCACCTAAGTATAACGAAGTGTTACAAGGCTACATTGCTAAGACGGCACAAGAAGATGACCGCTTCCGTGTAGCACTTGAGACAGTACAAACTGGCGGACAGTTTAAGTACGGATTTAGCCGTGGACCTTGGGAAGGTAAACTTGCCCAGAAGTCACTCGCTAAGTCTGCTCGTACATTTGCTGAACCAGAGTCTGTCTTAATACAAAAGACTAGCCTGCATCCAATCATCAAGGTAGTTAACTACTTCAAGGATGAGATGCCAAGCGGTATCATCAATGTTAACGATGGTGATTCATACACAGAATTTAACGCTTTCCTTCGTGAAGTCAATGACTTATCTAAGGGTGCGTTTGGCGCACGCGCTGCACAATATGCAGATGAGTACCTAGGCGCAGCCTCTGCTGGCGAGCGCAATGGAATCTTACAGCGTGCTGAGAAAGAATCCTTTGCGGTTCTCTTTCCTAACTACGAAGCATCAACTATTGATAGCCTTTATGCAATCTTTGATTCTCGCCGTGCTTCTCGAATTAAGGCACATCGCGACCAAGGTTTTGTCTCTTATCTTGAGAACGGTCAGGTAATTAACGCAGTATCACCTGTGCTACAGCGTGAGTCTGCTAACTACTCAATCATTGCGGATATGCGTAAGTTGTCTCGTGCTGTTAAGGCACATGAAGGCGTACTGCCTGGACTACTTGACGGCATTGACATGCAGGATTTGGTATTGCGTACAGATAAGGGACTTGCTGCCCTTGGTACTATCAATGACATTTTTAAGACTTCCGTGCTTATGCGCCTTGGATACACCGTGCGTAACATTACCGAAGCCCAACTATCTATGTTGGCTAAGGGATTTGCTATGCCAGCCATGGTTGCAGCAGGTGGCAAGGATGCAGTTAACCGATTCTTTAATAACCGTAAGGTTGGCTTCAACCGTCTTATTGACCAGGTAAATATCCGCGCTGGTCGTATTGATGATGTACCAACAATGCAATACGCGTTCATGTCAGATGTTGACAAACTACGCGCTATTGATATGAGCCGTAAGCAACTTGCCAAGGCAATCACAACTCGTATCGGTGAACTAGAGCGAGATGCATTTAAACTTCGTTTTACTCCAGGCGTTGGTCCGCTTACAGTAGAAGATGAAGTACGCACACTTAAAGGTGTACTTGCTGATTTAGAGTCAATCACCCTTTACCACGGTTCACCAAATGCACAGTTTAAACTTGACGAGGCTCGTTCTCTTGCGATGTCAGCATCTCCTGCAGTTGCTCGCCGTTACGCACAGGGTGGAACTATCCACTCCATTGAACAGTACATCCCAACCAAGACTGGTCGCCCAGGTCGCCTTGGTCAGAAACCTGAGTTTACAACTGCCGAAGAAATTGGTACGCCTGCTGTTGCAGCAAAAATGCCAGTAGTTGAAATGAACGCACTTGAAGAATATGTTCAGGGCGATGTTAATAAAAGATTTGATGTTCAAAAATTCCTTCGCGGAAATGAAACTATCGGTACAAGTTTTCCAATTAAAGAATTAAAGCGTGCAATTCAACGCAGCGTTATCACAAAAAACACAGTTGTATATCGTGGTACTTCAAACCCAGATATTCTTAACGCGCAACTTGGTGACATCATCACCGAAAAAGGATTTACATCTACATCTAAAGAATACCGCCAGGCTGAGAAATTTGCTACAAGATTAGCAGATAGCCAAGGAAATCTTAAAGATACTATAGTCAGAATCCAGTTGCCTAAGGGTGCAAAGGGATTAGATGTTAATGCAACATACGAAGGTTTTAAAGATGTAGGAGTACCAGGTTATACAAAGTCTGGTTTAAAGTTTGAAAACTCTTTTGTTGCAGAACAAGAAGTTTTGCTTCCGCCTGGAACAAAGTTTGAAGTTGTTGACATTATTGAAGGTCAGCCAAAAACTAAAGACTTTCCAGCAATTCCACCAACATACACATTGCGTGCCATTGTAGATGAACCAGCAATTCCAACTGCAAAGCGCCAAGAAGTTCTTAACGAGGCTATGATTAAACTGCAATCAGACATGATTGATGCAGTTAATAAAGGTAACAAAGTTGAGATTAAGCGTGGAAACAAGTGGGTTCCAGTTAAATCTATTGACTATGAAACACTTGTATTAGCCCTTGAGACTGATGAGTTTGAAACTGTTCTGTTTAAAGATTGGTCATACCGTCCTGTATTTCGTGTCAACTACGCGAAGGGCAATGTTCAACCAATCCGTGTCTATGGACCATCTTTACGCATGGACCGCTGGAGCGAACTACCGCTAGAGGTACGCGCTTTATTTAATAACTCTGCTTCCGAGTATAAGACTTGGTTAAAGTCAAAAGGTTGGCAAGACCAGAAATCTCCAATCTACAAGTATCTTCGTGATAACGGGTACGGTAGCGCTGCTGTCCTTGATGACAAGCGTGCAGGTGGATTGTCATACATTGTATTGCCAGAGGCAATCAATAAGAAGGGTCGCACTCGTGAGGTAACTCGCAGCGTGACTGAGATGGAACAGCAGGCGCAGATTCAGGCTGCAGAAGAATTACCAGCAATGGGTCTTGAGCCTAAGATGATGACTGCCAAGGAACGCCGTCAGGCACTTCACGCAGCACGCAAGGCTAAGCGCAGACCAGATGCAGCAGTATCTCCTTACTACAATAAAGACAATGTTAACGCCATGATTAACAATGGTGTTCAGGATGCTGCTGAAAATCTTGCTCGTCTTTACACAATGTCACATGCACATCTTGATGATATGTCTGAGCGCCTTGGCGCTGCTATTACCCGTGCTGAGTCAAACGCTATTAAGCAGCGTACTGGCTATGGTTACATGGAAGTAGAGGCTAACGGCGTTAAGTACGAAGTACCAGAAGTTTTCCAAGATGCATCATGGTTCATGGGTCGTACCTCAGCCGAGGACACATGGAACGCTTTAGTTGGCACACAGGAGATGGCATTTAGTGCAGGCATTGGCGCTCGTACAGTTGCACCGATGAAGCCAAATGACCCACGCTACTTCGAGGGCTGGGCAAACATTTTGAACATGCACTTCCGTGACCCTGAGACAGGAATCATGGACCCAGTAGTTCGCAAGATTCTTGACGGACAAACTGATGATGACATCCTTCGTTGGTTAACTCGCAACTTTGAAGGTCGCAAGTATGCTAACGATACATATACAACACCTAAGCAAACCTTCGGTTTTACTGCCCTTAAGGGTGGCGAACTAGATGACGACTTGCTTGAAAAGATTAACATCACTCGTGGTGCTGTAAAGAGTTACATCCCAGATGAAGAAACAGCACTTATCCTTAGCCGAGTTAAAGAAGATGGCAAGGTTATATCAGGTGGAGAAATCCAAAACTGGCTACGCGATAGATTTGGTTCTAACCCAGAGAATCTCCCAGAGATTAACGGGCTACTCATAACCACATCTAAGGAATACCGCGACCAGGAACGCTTGATTGATACCTTTAACCGCCGTGTTATGCGCTTCCTTGGTTCACTACCAGAAGATGTATTTGCTCGTCACCCACTTGCAAAGGCTACATATAACAAGCGCATTAAGGTTAACCTTGAATCTTTGGCTGCTGCCAAGGGTAGCGATAAACTTACTGCAGATGAGATTGACCGTGCTATTCGTGGCGCTCGTGAAGATGCTCGCCGTGAGGTAGAGCGCACACTCTTTACGATTGTACGCCGTAGCCGTGCATCATCTAGCCAGGTAATGCAGTTGATGTTCCCGTTCTTTGCAGCCTACGAGAACACAATGAAGCGTTGGTCTGGCATCGTTGCTGAGAACCCACAGGCTATAGCAACCGCTGGTCGTACTATTGCACAGTTGGTAAATGGTCAGACCGTTATTGACCAAGACGGCAACCGTATTACAGATGCTAAGAAGTTAACAGAAGAAGGCATGGCTAACCTTGTTATCCAAGTGCCAGAACCTTTCATAAAGTCATTGCCTAAGCAATGGCAAGAGGTAGCAGAGAACGCATTTAAGAGTGTAAGCATCCCGCTTTCATCTCTTGATGTTATTACTCAGGGACAACCTGGAAACCCAGGCTTTGGTCCGTACGCAGTCCTTCCAACATATCTGATTGTGCGTAGTCGCCCAGAGTTGGAAGATGCGTTCCGTCCATTGTTCCCAGCGGGTCAACCACAAAAGGTATCTGACTTGTTTACACCTGCTGCTATCCGCCGTCTATCCACAATGTGGACACAGGATGAACTATATGTTCGTACCTTTAACCAGATGCTTCGCTATGAGGCTTACAACTTTAACAGCGGTAAGCGCACAGATGCACCTACAATGAAGGAAATTGAAGAAAAGACTAACAAGTTCTTTATGCTTCGTGCCTTAGGTTCTATCTCATTGCCTATCGCAATTAGCCCAGAGATGGACTTCTACCAGGCTACCTTCCGTCAGTTTATGACACAGTATGGTCCAGGTGAAGCAGAGGCTAAGTTCCTTGAAATGTACCCAGATTACTTTGAGGCAACAGTTAGCCTATCAAAGTCACCTGGTGGACTAGAAGCAAACCTTGATACTGTGCGTAATCTACGCAAGCATCGTGGACTTATGGCTGCTGCTGAGGCATCAGATAACCCAGAACTTATTGGATTCCTTGCTAACGACTTTGATGGTCAGTACACATTTAGCCAGGCTGCGTACCAATGGCAATACCGCCAAGGTGCATATCCTGGTTCAAAGAATACTTATCGCCAAAACCGTAGCCCTGAGGAACTATTGCGTGATGCAAATGTTAAGCGCGGTTGGACACAGTTCAACTCACTTATGGGTCAGATTAACACCTACAAGATTCAGAACGGTATCGTCTCTGATAATGACCCAGCCATGGATGTAATCAATGCTGCTAAGAAGTTATGGCTTCGCCAACAGGCTGACCAAAACCTTGACTGGTATTCAGATTACATCTCACCAGACCGTGGCAAGTATGAGCGCCGTGCAGTTGTGCTTGAGAAGGCTTTGTCTGACAAGGCATGGATGGCGCAGAACGGCAATCGCCCAGTAGTTAAGGCTATGGCTGTATATCTGGATGCACGCAAGCAACTAGGTTCATTGTTAGAACAACGCGAAAAGGCAGGCGGTTCACGCTCACTTAGCGCTAAAACTAATGCTGACATTGTGTATGTGCTTGACCAAGTACGCACACAGTTAATTGCTGAAAGCCCAGAGTTTGAAGAATTCTTAAATCGTTATTTCATAAATGATACGGTGGTGGTGTAAGTGGCAGATGATAAGAAGCCAGATACAAAGTCAGGTACTGCTGCAGGTACAGGAGCAAAGACTGGTGGCATTGACCTAGCAGCACTTGTCGCAGCAGCGCAGTCACAAGGACTTGGTGGCGATGCAACCTCTGGTCCTAAGTACACCACACAAGATGCAGCAGCCTATGTGCAGTCTGTTTACCAGCAACTACTTGGTCGTAATGCTGTAGGTGCTGAGAAGTCTAAGGCAATCAATGTATTCCTTGGTCAGGCTGCAGATACAGATGCTTCTGCTCGTCAGCAAGCAATCGTAGATTTAGTGCAGGCTGGCGATGAATTCACCATCCGTGAAGAAAACAAGTACATGGATGCTATCTATAACCGTATAGCCGAAGATGTAAGAAAGGCACAGGCGTAATGGCAGACCCAAGAGCAGTTCAACCACAAACGCCTGAGGATAAAATTCGTCAGTATGGTTTGGCTATCTACCAAAACGAGCAGATTATTAAGTCTGCCAAAGTTGGTAGCCCTGAATACAAAAAGGCTGAGGCAGCCCTTAAAAAACTTCGTGCCGACTTTAAAGTTGCTAACGATGAAGTAAACGCATCTCGTAAGAAAACTCGTGATGCTGCTCGTGCCAAGGAAATCCAAAAGGCTAAAGATGCAGAGGCTCGTGCTGCTGCTCTTAACGATGAGGATGCTGCACGAAAGGCTAGAGATAAAGTTACTGAACTCGAAGGAGAGCAGGCTTCATCTGACCTAGGCAAGAGCGATTCTGGTGCTACTGGTTATGTAGGTAGCGGTACAAAAGATAAGCCTTTGATGCTCAATGGTGAGAACTACTCTGGCTCATACAAGGGCAAGACTTACAAGAACGGCTTGCTTGTTAAGGAAACACCTGCAGCCGTTAAGGAAGATACTAAAAAAGGTACTGACAAAGGTACGGTTAAAGAAGAACCTGGTCAGGATATTAAGGAACTTTGGGTTTCATACCTACGCTCAACCTTTGCAACACTTGAGGATAAGACTCAGAAGGCAGAAATTGACGGGCTTCTCAAGCGTGCTAAGTCTGAGAAGTGGGATGAAGATACCTTCATGGATGCATTGGAAGGCACAGTCTGGTGGCAGACAACCCTTCCTAGCATGCGCCAATTCTTTCTAGATACACACGATAAGCGCAATGCTTCAACCTTTGCTGAGAAGATGCGCAATACAATGGACTCTACGCTTGGTAAGTTAGAGGCATTGGGTATTCAGATTAAGCAGGTTGACCCAACTACTGGTCGCGTTACAGATAACTCAGAATACCTCAAGGGTATCGCTATGAAGGCGATTGAGAACGGCTGGGATGATGACCAGTTGGAGAACTACCTTTCTACACAAGGCAACATCATCTTCTCAGGCGGTGGAACCCTTGGTTCCTACTATGACCGCGTTGCACAGCAGGCATTTCTCTATGGCGTGCCACTTGATGCAACTATGAAACAGACAATTAACACATCACTTTTGGACCCATTGGATGGGCGAGATGTCAACTACTGGATTAAGACAGTAAAAGACATGGCATACGATGCACCACAGAACAAGCCTTTCTTGCCTGCACTACAACAGGGTCGCAACCTATATGAAGTAACTAACAGTTATCGCCAGCAAATGGCTAGCCTTCTTGAGGTTGATTCAACTGCCATTACATGGAACGACTTAATGGGCAAGGTAGTTGACGGCAATACAGGCAATGCCCGTACTTTTGCAGACTTTACTAAGCAACTTAAGCAGGACCCACTATGGCAGTACACGCGAAACGCTAAAGAAACATACAGCAATACAGCACTTGATATTGCCAAGATGTTTGGATTTATGGGGTAATCATGGCAATAGCAGATATGGACCCATTTGATGCAAAACTTGTCGCACAGGCTCGCGCTTCCGCAGCAGCAGCAAACGCTACAACTGCATCAACATTTACTTATGGTGCTGGTAATCCTTTATTTGGGGCTACAACTTCTGCACCTACAACCGTAACTAGCACTCGTAGTGGTATTACTGCTCAGGCTGGAACTAAACTTGCAGATACTCTTGCTGCGCAAAATGCTGCAGCAGCAGCACAGCAGGCTAAGAAAGATGCTGGTCCTCCCGTAGCACCAAATGGTTATTATTACCAATGGGTTGGTGGAGACTGGAAACTCTACAAGAGTCCTACATCCTCAACTGGCGGTGGTGGTGGAGGAGGTACTGGTGGTGGTGGACAGGGTACATTTACCTGGACTGACCCAGATACTGGACAGACTAAAACCTTTAACTCATCTGCAGAACTTAATGCGTGGGTTACATCTTGGGCTACCAAGAAGAATACAGATTTAGCAGCAGCAACACAGGCTGCAACAGATAAGGCTAAGGCTGATGCAGCATTAGCAGCAAAGCGCACAGCACAGCAAGAGTTCCGTGCTACCTTGGCTGAGTTCGGCTTGGGTGATTTGGCTGATACTGTGGATGAACTGATTAGAAACGACTACACAGTTTCACAGATTAAGTTTGAACTTCCTAAGACTAATGCATACAAGCAGCGCTTCCCAGGTATGGAAGCACTCCGTGCTGCAGGTCAAGCAGTATCAGAGGCTACCTACATCTCAATGGAGAAAGGATACCTACAGACCCTTGCAGCCTATGGATTGGAAACAGAAGTCCTTGGAACCCGTAAAGAACTTGGTACTTACATTGCTAATCTGGTTAGCCCTCGTGAGTTTGAGGAGCGAGTCAACCTTGCTGCAACTCGTGTCAAGGATAATCCAGATGTTATTGCACAGTTCAAGACTTTCTACCCTGAGGTAGATAACAGCGCTTTGACTGCATACCTACTCAACCCTACAAAGGGTATGGATGTTATTAAGAAGCAGGTTCGTCTTGCTGAGATTGGCGCTGCTGGTTTGGCTGCAGGATTTAAGACAGCAGTATCTATGCCAGTAGCCGAGGAACTTCGTGGTGCAGTTGGTGAGCAGGATTACCAGACCATCCAGCAATCCTTCGAGCAGGCTAAGTATCTTGCAGACCAGCAATCACGATTGGCTCGCATTGAGGGTCAGACATACTCAGACCTTGAGGCAATCAGAGGAACCGTTGGCAAAGATATTCAAAGCCAACTTGCTTCACAGAAGCGTGCTGAGCGAGAAGTTATTACTCGCTTCGGTGGTCGCTCTGGTGTGACAAGCACATCGCTTAAGTCCACCGAACTCATATAAAAGAATCCCCACCCTGACCGACCAGCCCAGGGGGGCGTATAAGACTGGGAGCAATAGCCAATGTAGTTTCCCCGAACTGCAGTGTGGATTGCGAATACAACTAACAAGGGAGATAGGTAGATGGCTACCAACTATGAATACGATGACGAAGATGATGAAACCACCAATGATAGTGGCATCAATCAACTCCGCAAAGTAAACCGTGCGCTTGAAAAGCGTGCAAAGGAACTAGAACAGGAGTTGTTAGGTCTTAAGTCACAGACCCGTCAGCGTACTGTCAAGGATGTGCTACAAGCAAAGGGATTGAATCCAAAGATTGCAGCGTTCGTACCAGCAGATATTGATACTTCGGAAGAAGCAATCACTAACTGGATTAACGAGTATGGCGATGTATTCGGAGCAACCCAGGCTGAATCTCAGCCAACACAACAGTCTCCAGATGTGACGGCTGCAGCAAGAATCAACAACATGGTTGCTACTGGTCAGGCTCCAAGCCTCGACACAGATGCCATGTCAAAGGTTATGCAAGCAGGCTCACGCGAAGAACTAGATGCACTCCTTGGTTTGTAATTAACCCAACCAACTAACCAATCACCAGGAGGTGAACCCACATGGCATATACAGATACATCGTCTATGGCTGGTCTTGTCAAGACAGCCTATGACCGTTATGTCGAATTTGCCCTCCGCGATACGCCGATGATTCGTGCAGTAGCGGATAAGCGCCCAGTACAGCAGGCGATGCCAGGTTCAAGCGTTGTATTCTCACTTTACAATGACTTGCCTGCAGCAACTGCTGCTCTCTCAGAAACAACAGATGTAGATGCAGTAGCACTACCAGATGTTTCTACAGTTTCAGTTACCCTCAACGAACAGGGTAACGCTGCACTTGCAACACGCAAGTTGGAACTCATGTCACTATCAGATGTTGACCCAGCAATCGCTGACATCATCGCTTACAACATGGCAGACTCACTTGATGACATTGCACAGACCGCTCTTGTTAACGGTACAAATGTTATCTACGGCGGAAACGCTACATCAACAGCAACCATTGATGCATCAGACACACTTGCTTCTGCGAACCTTCGCAAGGCGATTGCTAAGTTGCGTACAAACAAGGCTGTTCCACGCTCAGGAAGCCTCTACTGGACAGGTATCCACCCAGAAGTTTCACACGACCTTCGTGCTGAGACAGGCAACATCGGATGGCGTGACACCCACCAGCACACAGATGCATCACTTGGCAACCTCTTTGCAGGTTCTATCGGAACATACGAAGGTGCTTTCTTCATTGAAAACCCACGCATGTACTCTGCTAAGACAGGTGCAGACCAGACAGCACTCGCTACAACAGCAGTAACTGTTGCTGGTACATCAGCAGGCTTCACCTTCGGTGTTGCTGCAACATCAGTCATCGCTTCTCGTGCAGAAGCAGGCGACAAGATTTCAGGAACAGGCATCGCTTCTGGTGCAAAGATTTCTGCTATCTCAACAACTGGCAACACAACAACAATCACTGTTGACACTGCTAACACAGCAGCAGTCACAGCAACAACTGTTGTAACTGTTACTCCAGTAACTCGCGTATTCTCAACAATCCTCTGCGGAAAGCAGGCGCTTGCTGAGGCTGTCGCACAAGAACCATCAGTCGTTATCGGACCAATCACCGATAAGTTGATGCGCTTCCGCCCAATCGGTTGGTACGGTGTCCTTGGATGGTCACGCTACCGTGAGGCTGCGCTATACCGCATCGAAACAGGTTCATCAATCGCTGCTCTCTAAGCAGTAGTTGTCAGGGGGTGGGGCGAAAGCCCCATCCTCTGCAACGGAATAGGACAATATGACTCAGTATATTTTTACTACACCAACCGTTACGGAAACCCCAATGGGTGACGGTCCATTGTTCTCACGCTACAATATCAACAAAGGAGTTTCTGTCTTAAGAATTAACGGACTCTATTCCTCGTACCGTTACCCTTCGCAGACAGATATAGCCACCGCTAGTGAGTTCTACCTAGGTGGCACTAAGACTTTAATCACACAAGAAACAGCAGATGCCTTGACTGCCCAAGGCTACGGGGAGTACATCACACCAGCATGAGCCTACATCAGAAACAAACACACCCTGAATATGTAGAGGGTTGCTTTGGCTGTAAAATATCTACACTTGAATTAGGCGTAGGAGATGCTCGTTCAGGCGTAAGTATGTCTAAGACAAAGTGGGATGCAGAACTTAAAGCATATAAAGATGCTCGCGCCCAAGGTATTCAGCCAGCGGGAACAAGCATGAAGCAAGTACAAAAGGCAGTAGAGATTTCAAATAAGACAGGTAAAGCATACGGCGCTTAAGGGGTAAGCATGACAGCCATCGTTGGTATCCAGTTAAAGGACCGCGCAATTATCGCAGCGGATGCACTGATTACCTACAATGGTAGGAAGTATGAATCAGCCAGCATGGTCAAGATATTTGAGAAGGCTGGTTATACCTTTGGCTTTGCAGGAGATTCACAGGCTGCAGATATTGCAGCGTACCTCTGGACTCCACCACGAATTGCCTACACGAAGGAACCAGTTGCTTTCCTGGTAGGAACAGTATTGCCATCGTTGCGTAAAGCAATGACAGAGCATGGTTATGTAATAGATGCTGCTGATAAGGATGCAGGGTGGGATGCCCTCTTTATTATCAACGGCAGGATGTTTGAGGTTGACCATTACTTCTCTTGGTCCCAAGATGACAAAGGTTACTACGGAGTAGGAGCAGGTGGTGCTACAGCCCTTGGTGCTGTGGTTGCCCTAGAACCTACTGATGAAGAAAGTGCCAAGGCTGCTGCAATCAGAGCCATACAGATTTCCGCTGACTATAACGATTCAGTTGGTGGAGCCATACAAGTCATAACACAAAGGAGCAGAAATGTGCATTAAGTGCGGATGCTACGGAACAGTCAGCCCATACGGTGTAGGCGGTAGAAAAGTTAACTCTGCTCCACCTGCTGCAAATGTAGCACAATACAACAAGCCAATCCAGCGTATCGGTGAAGTGCCAACAGGCAAGCGCCTTGAGATGGAAGAAGATTACGAGGACTAATCCATGAAGAAGAAAGCAGCAATGAAGAAGGTTGCCAAAGTCATGGGCGAGTACAAGCGTGGAACCCTACACTCAGGTAAGGGTGGACCCGTTGTAAAGTCCAAGAAGCAGGCAGTTGCTATCGCCATGAGCGAAGCAAAGATGGCTAAGAAAAAGAAGAAGTAATGCCAGCCAAGAAGGACCCACGGCTAGCCCGCGCAGGAGTCTCTGGGTTCAACAAACCTAAGCGCACACCAAGCCACCCAACCAAGTCACATGTGGTGGTAGCAAAGTCTGGAAGCCAGGTTAAGACCATTAGATTTGGTCAGCAAGGGGTAAGTGGGGATAGAACTCCTACAGCCCGTCAGAAGTCATTTAAAGCCCGCCACGCTAAGAACATTGCCAAAGGCAAGATGTCTGCAGCGTACTGGGCAGACAAGGTGAAGTGGTGAAGAAGAAAGCATTTTGGGATAAGCCCAACCCTAAGAAGAAGTCAACGCCTCTGACACCAGCACAGAAGGCTAAAGCAAAGGCTGCTGCTAAGAAGGCTGGCAGACCATATCCAAACCTTGTGGATAACGCAGCAGCACGGAGAAAGGCTAAGTAATGGCAACAGGAGCAGCAGGTAGTTCACTGGCAGACGAACTTAATCGTCTAGCAAATGGTGGCACATATCCAGTAATGACAGCATACGAATCTGAACAGGGTGCTGCTAATGCATGGGCTGGTACAAACGGCTTAGGACTTATTGCTGCCCTCAATTACAAGGCTAGTGCATCTCGTCAACCTGACGACTATAAAGCATTAAACGCTATCTGCAATGAACTTGCTGGTACTAGCGGACTATCGGCAGTAGTTGCCCTAAGGAGCATTAACCTATGAGTACATTTTCAGATTTGATTGAGCGTGTGGATTCTGTACTCCATGGCTACACAGACAATGTTGAGCCAACCAGTTGGCTAACCACATCTGCAACATCAACTACTACTACCCTCACAGTTGCCGATGCTAGTGGCATGGGGCGTGGCTTTGTTCAAGTTGATGATGAGATTGTCTTTGTCAACAATACTGACAATGTGGCAAACACTTTAACGCTTACCCCTTGGGGGCGTGGACAGCGTGGCACTACCGCTGCAGCGCATAGCGCTAACGCTAAGGTTACAGCCAGTCCAATCTTTCCACGAGCAGAGATTAAGAAGGCAATCAATAACACTATTGATGCTATGTATCCAATGGTATTTGCTACAGGTACAACTGACTTTGACTTCATAGCAGCACGCACAACCTACTCATTACCCGCAGATTTTCAAGCAGCACTTTCTGTGTCTTACAGCACAGTCGGTCCATCACGCGAGTGGTTCCCAGTTCGTGGTTACACACTAGACCATACCGCTGACAGCGATGCCTTTGCTACTACTCGCAGCATCAGTATTTATGCAGGCATTACACCTGGACAAACAGTACACATTGCCTACAAGAAGCGCCCAACTCTTTTAACAAACGAGAGCGATGATTACGCTGCAGTAACAGGGCTGCCTTCATACTCAGAAGATGTAGTCATCTATGGCGCAGCCTTTCGTATGGTTTCTTTCTTAGACCCATCACGCCTTGGTCCTCAGTCTGCAGCAGCAGATATTCTCGATGGCGTACAACCAGCAGGTTCAGGACAGAACGCTTCCCGATTCCTATACAACATCTACCAACAGCGTTTAAATGAAGTAGCGGATAACCAACGCCGTCAACATCCACTTCGTTCCCACTATCAGAGATAAGGTAAAAAATGGCAGCAGGCGACCCAGGCTCACCAGCGCGGTATTACTCCTCAACGGCAGTAGAAACCGCACTTGGCTCATCTATTCCCGCACAGTCACAAGGGCAGTCAAACACTTCGTTTATTGTTGGCTCTGTTAGCGGTTTCCCATCTTCATATCCGTACACACTTATTGTTGACCCAGATACATCTAAGGAAGAAGTTGTTACTGTTACCGCTGGTAGCGGAACAACCCTTACTGTAACTCGTGGCTCTGACAATACACAGGCTGTAGCCCACTCTGCAGGTGCTGTCGTAAGACACGGTGTATCTGGTCGTGACTTCCGCGATACAGAGAACCACATCGCAGCCCGTGGCTATGACACAGATGAATCAATCCTTACCGCTGCAGGTCAGACACATGTTCACGGCTTACAGTCAGGTGATGGTGTTGTCGTAGGTACAACAAAGTCACAGACTCTTACCAACAAGACTTACTCTGCAGGTACTTTTACAGGTTCCTTTACCGCTTCCGCTGCAACCTTTGTTAGCCCTACCATCTCAGGTACACCAGTCATTACTGGTCTATCTAGCGTAGGCATGACAACATCATCTGCTACACCTAAGTCTTATGTAGATAGCATCCTTGGTGATGCACAGTCTGCTGCTGCTTCTGCAGCCTCTGCTGCGGTAAGTGCTACATCTGCAGCAACAAGTGCTACAAGTGCTGCTGCTTCTGCAAGTGCTGCTGCCACATCAGCATCCGCTGCTGCGACTAGCGCGACTAGCGCTGCTGCTAGTGCAACGGCTGCTGCTACATCGGCAACAAGTTCATCAGCATCTGCTACCTTGGCTAATGACTGGGCAACGCTCACATCTGGTCCAGTAGCGGGCGGAGAATACTCCGCTAAGTACAACGCTCAGTTGGCTGCAGCATCTGCTACAAGTGCAGCAACTAGCGCTACTTCGGCTGCTAACTCTGCAACCGCTGCTGCTGCCTCAGTAGCCACAATCGCATCTTACGCAACCGCTGCTGCTAACTCAGCGAGCGCTGCTGCTACTAGCGCCACAAGCGCTGCAGCCAGTGCATCATCTGCAGCCACATCAGCATCTAGTGCTGCAGCAAGTTACTCATCAGTAGTAAATCAAACTGGTTCAGGAATCGTTCGTGACATGGGTGACATTACGGACCCAGACACAACTACTGGAACCTATATCTCTATTGTTACACTCACAGACCAAGCAACCGCTGCAGCAACATCATCTGCTAACAGCGCTACCGCTGCAGCAACTAGCGCAACAAGCGCAGCAACTTCTGCAAGTGCAGCAGCAGCATCAGCCACAGCAGCAGCCACAAGCGCTGCCAGCGCAGCAGCAAGCGCGACTGCAGCAGCAACATCTGCTACATCTGCAGCAGCCTCTGCAACGGCAGCAGCCACCTCAGCAGCCTCGGCTGCAGCAGCAGTTACCACAGCCATCCAAGCAAGCATCATTGATGCCAAGGGTGACTTGATTGTTGGTAGCGCTGCAGACACAGCAGCCCGACTAGCAATAGGCACAAACGGATACATCCTGATGGCTGACTCTGCAGAGGCTACTGGTGTAAAATGGGCTGCACCTAACCCAGGAGATATTACTGGCGTTACCGCTGGTACTGGTCTATCTGGCGGTGGCACATCTGGTGATGTAACAGTATCGCTTGATACAACAAGCGCCTATGTAGTTCCTAGCCAGACAGGTAACAATGGCTATTTCCTTTCCACAAACGGAAGTTCCGCTTCGTGGGTTAACCTATACGATTGGGGTACAATCTAATGTCATTTGCATTTCAGCGCCGTAGAGGAACAACCGCACAGCATGCTTCCTTTACAGGCTTACTCGCAGAAGTAACTGTAGATACTGATAAGAAGGTTGCTGTCGTACACGATGGCTCAACTGCTGGTGGCTTCCCGCTATCTAAGCAGCGCAACACAGTTAACGCACAGACAGGTACAACATACACATTGGTACTTGCTGATGCAGACAATGTGGTTACAGCAAGCAATGCTTCTGCTATCACATTGACAGTACCGCCATCAGTCTTTAGCGCAGGAGATAGAATCACTGTCATCCAAAAGGGTGCAGGTCAGGTTACATTTGCACAGGGTTCAGGAGTCACAATCAATTCTACTGGTGCTACTGCTACTGCTCCTAAGTTGAGAGCGCAGTACTCTGCAGCAACTGTTGTGGCTGAGTCTGCCACCGTATTCTACATTGTGGGTGACATAGCCTAATGTCCCCTATTCTAACTGGCGTTATTGCCTCTGGAATATCGGGGCATCTCACACCACCTTGGAGTCCTGAAGGTGCATACGATGCGTTGGCTAC